>Ga0115565_10000062_pt1 | contig 87296 bp, 64 predicted proteins | sample COGITO_mtgs_1105_FD_87199 | JGI IMG/M metagenome (GOLD analysis project Ga0115565, IMG submission 87199) | Pelagic marine microbial communities from North Sea - COGITO_mtgs_110530 | ecosystem: Environmental > Aquatic > Marine > Epipelagic | place: Germany:Helgoland, sampling site Kabeltonne... | reverse complement strand
CCCATGATTGAATTGAGTGCTGTGGAAGTGTCCATGTCCTGCGATGAATGGGCCTGCGACATGGACGTCCTGACCGGACTTGGCTTTGCCTCATGGACCGACAACTGCCAGATTGACACCGCTTACATCGAGTGTGACCCCATGTCTGGTGGGTGCGTGAGCCCTGTTCCTACATGGGACGTTGAGTACATCGTGATCGACGCCTGTGGCAACATGTCCAGTGCCCATCAGTTCATCTTGCTGATTGATACGGTCGCTCCGACCATCGACATTACCTGTCCTGCAGATGTTGTGGTAGAGCTCGATGCCGATTGCATGGGTGAACTCGACCCCACACAAAGTGGAGAGGTTGAGATCTTCAGCACCGACAACTGCGATGCTGCGCCAACGCTGAGCTACACCGTAGAGGACAGCGATCCCATCTACACCTGCGAAGACGGCAACGGCACCTACGAAATCACCCGTACGTTCTACGCTGTATCAGAAGACCATTGCGGCAACGTCGCTATGGAGAGCTGCACACAGTTGTTGACTGTTGTAGACATCACGGCGCCTGTGATCACCATGTTGGAGTGCCCCGCCGATACCACGGTTGCGCTCGGAGCGGACTGCACCGCTGAGGTCGACTACACCTTGCTGGGCATGCCTTCCATCCTCGCTGAGGATGGCTGCGATGCAGACCCAGAGATCACCTGGTTCCATACCGACGGATCTGCCATCTTCGAATGCGATGACAGCGACGGAAGTGCGGACGGTACCTACTCATTTGAGCGCACGTTCTATGCTTATGCAACAGACGCATGTGGCAATATGGGCGATACGGTCAGTTGTGTTCAGGTCATCACGGCAGCCGACCAGTCTGCCCCTGAATTCGGTGAATACCCTCCCTATGAGCCCGTCTCTTGTGAGGACCTCACCGATCCACTTGACCCTACACAGTCGCCACTCGAAGTGTTTGACAACTGTGACGGAGACCTCACCATCAGCATTGAGGCATGGCCTTTGAGTGGGTCCTGTCCCGGAAGCTGGATGCGGATCTGGACGGCTACGGACGACTGCGGAAACGTAGGCATCGCCGAGCAGTACATCGCATTGTATGACGACACCAACCCCTTGATCACCTGCCCAGCCGACACCATCGTCATGCTGGACCAGGACATCGCAGACGACACCACGACCACTGCCTTGGGCATGGCCATGGCAACAGACAACTGCAGTGGGTGGGCAGACATTACCATCACATACAGCGACGGCAGCTTCCAAGTGGATTGCGAAGGAGACGACAGCACACCCGAAGGAACCATGTCATTCATCCGGACCTTCACCGCGTCGGACTTCTGTGACAACAGCTCCAGCTGTGATCAGCACATCACGCTGGTCGATGAGCTCGGTCCTGTGGTATTTGTGGAAGACACCACCGTGTCTTGCCTTGACTACGAAGCTGGAGCCACCTATGGCGCCTTTGGAGCCGAAGACAACTTCGACACCGACGTGGCTTACTCATGGGTCGAAGACAGCGTCTACGCCCAACTGTGCGTCGGCAGCTACAGCGTCGACCGCACCTGGACCTTCGTGGACGATTGCGGCAACAGCACCCTTGCCCACCAAACCATAACGGTTGTGGACGAAACTGCTCCCATCCTTGTTTCAGGCGAAACCACCCTCTCTATTTCTTGTGAGGAGTACAGCGATGCCAACACCGATGAAAACGTCTTGATCGAAGTGCTCGACGAGTGTGGAAGCGATGTCACAGTGACCTTCTTCGACACGCCGTTCAGTGGTGGATGTGTGCAGCCCGTGGGCATGTACATGCGCACCTACACCTTTGAAGACGACTGTGGCAATGCCAACATGTTTGAGCAGTTCATTCAACTGTACGATGAGACGCCTCCAACGGTGTCCCTTGACTGCCCAGCAGATACAACGGTCTCTGCCGATGCCGACTGCACGGCTGACCTGTCTACAGACGCTCTTGGTTTGCCTGCCATCACGGCAGAAGACAACTGTGGTGGAACACCGCCCGCGGTTGAGTTGACTTGGACGGACCACGATACGACTGTGGCATGCGCTGGCTCATTCTCCTTCACCAGGACGTTCACGGCTACAGCTACAGACAACTGCGGAAACGAGAGTTCTGTCAGCTGCGACCAGACCATTGCGCAAGAGGACATCACGGCCCCTGAATTTGTGGATCCCCTTCCTGAGGATGTCACCGTGCCTTGCTTCGACATTCCTGCTGTTGCGGACCTCACCGCTGTGGACGGTTGCGATGCGAGCCCCGTTGTCAGCTTTGAAGAGGAAATCCTCGGTGCAGAGGAATGCCCTGGTACTCAGGTGCTCGTGCGCACTTGGACCGCCATGGATGCCTGTGGCAACGCTACAAGCCTCTCGCAAACCATTACGGTGACCGATGAATTCGCGCCCACATGGACATCCGAGGCTCCTGCCGATACTACGGTATCCTGCGAGTCTGTGCCAGCAGCGGCAGTATTGGAGGCCACTGACAATTGTGACGACAACCTCGAAGTGACGTTTGCTGAGGCGAGCGAAGGCGGAGACTGTGCGCAAAACATGACGATCACCCGCACTTGGAGTGTGAGCGATTGTGCTGGCAACCAGCTCTCACATGTTCAGGTGGTCACCGTGGTCGACACCACTGCTCCGGTCATCTCTGGACCGCTTGAGTTGGACATCCCTTGCACAGACTGGGGCATGGATACCCTCTATGCTACGGTCAGCGACAACTGTGACGCAACAGTTGAACTGGAGCTCCTCTCTGACGAGGAATTCAGCGGTGCCTGCGCCGGAAGTTACCTGCGCACTTATGTGGCGACGGACCTCTGCGGAAACAGCGATACGCTCATTCAGTCTATTGACTTGATTGATACCGAGGCGCCTGAATTCACAGTGATTCCGCAGGACACTTCGCTGTCTTGCGACAACGACTACAGCGTTGGAAGCCTCGGGGCTGCCGAAGCCACGGACAACTGCGACTCCGAAGTGGAAATCACCTATTCTGATTCCATCACTTTGATTGACGGTTGCGCCGGAATGGCCCTTGTGGTGCGCACTTGGAATGCTGTCGATGAGTGTGGCAACAACAAGACTGTTGACCAGATCATCACCTTGATGGACGACACCGATCCAGCGTTCAATGAAGTGCTGCCTGCTGACGCCACTGCCTCATGCGATGACGTCCCCATGGCACCGACCCTGACCGCAACGGACAACTGCGACCCTGACCTGACCGTTTCCATGACGGAGACGCTCGAGGACGATGACCTGTGTCCATTGGATTACACCATCACGCGGATTTGGTCTGTGGAAGACTGTGCTGGAAATGGCATCAGCCATACGCAAGTCATCACTGTTGTGGACACGACGGCTCCAGGCTTTGTGGCCGGTCCAGCAGACACCACCGTCGCTTGCGATGCGGTGCCCATGCCCGCAGACCTCACGTCTCTGCAGGCCGACGACAACTGCGACGATGCCTTGAGCTATGCCTACTTGGGAGAAACCTCCGAAGATGGAGACTGTGCCAACAGCTACACGCTGTTCCGCACCTGGGAGGCCAGCGATTGTGCCGGAAATGCGACCACTTGGACGCAGGAAATCACCGTAGTCGACGAGACTGCACCTGAATTGGTGTTGACCTTCGCAGACGGCTCTGCCGCCATGGATACTGTGGTCTCTTGCCTCGCTGACGCCCCTGTCATCGCAGCCGTGAGCTTGGATGCTTGTGACGATTCGCCCTTCATGTCGATGATGGTGGACACCACCAATCAAGATGTGTGCGGCAACGCGACCTTGACCTACAGCTATATGACAGCCGACGATTGCGGCAACATGTCACAGGCTACCATCACAGTGACGGTTCTCGACGAAGAAGCTCCTGAGTTCCTCAACGTGTGTGGCATTGACAACGGCGCCACCATCGATGTGTGTGCAGACGACTTCACCGGCGACAGCCTCACCCCTGAAACGGATGCTTGCGACGTGAGCGCTGCCGACAACTGCGAAGGAGAAGTGGCCATCGAATTGACCGCCACTGCGGTAGGTGAATTTGCCCCGAACGACAGCGTACTTCAATACTGCACCACCGTCACTCCAGAAGCGTACAGCTCTGAGGAGACTTGCAACGGATACGACGTACATGCTGTGCGCCTGTTCAACTTTGCTGGTGCGGAGTTCTACTCCACCATTGGCGAAGGCGTGGTCAGTCAGATGTCGAACGGCGACTGGATCATCGAAAAGACGATTGTGGCCAATGACAACCCCGACGCAGGTTGGAACGTGTCGATCACTTTGGAAGACGGAATGGACTACGACCAGTGGTCGAACCAGTCCTTCCCAACCAGTTACAAACTGGATTGCGAGGAGCTCGAGGACAACCATGAAGACTGGATGTACTGGTTCCTTTCCAACGGAACGATGACCGGTTGGGGTGAATATGAAGGAGACTTCCTCACCTGCACACACCAGCCTGCCAACGAGTTCTATCGCTTCCAGGTCGGATTGGGTGCCAACAACATGAACTCCCATTACGGTTACAGCGGTTGGTTCACGTATTCAGGAATGTTTGCCAATACCCCTGTGATGGGCTCCGGCGACTTCTTTGGAGACCTTGACTGCACCCTGCCTTACCAGTTCGAATACGACTACACTGCTACGGATTGCAGCGGCAACCAAGCCGAATTCGGATACACGGTCAACGTCACCGGTGAGGTATGCGAAGATCCTGAGGCAGGCTTTACTGGCACTGGAGGAAACACCGCCAATGGCAGCTTCACACCTGCCATGGCTGCTGCGCAAAACCGCGGTGACATTCAGGTGTCCAACATTGTTCCGAACCCCACCCAAGACTTTGCTCAGATCGGGTTCAACGTGTTGCAGCCCATGAGGATCGATGTGACCCTCTACGATGCTGCTGGCATGTTGGTCGCGCCACTGTTCAATGGACATGTAGACAAGGACCAGACGTACATGCTCGACATCAATGCGGCCCAGCTGGAAAGCGGTGTCTATCAGGTGCGCATCATCTCCAATGAATGCAGCATCGTGAAGCAATTCATGGTCACGGAATAATTCAGAAGGAGCGACAAATCATCAGAAACCTTCAAAGTCCAACCTGTTCTTTGTTCAATCTGGACACCGCCCTCACTGGGCGGTGTCCTTTTTGCCGCGAACAATTTCTGTTCTTCCCTAATTTCCTTTACATGTTCAAGTCTTTCCCAAAATTGACCGCGGTGCTTCTCACCCTTCTGATGGTCGGAGCTGCACCCAACATGTTGAGTGCCCAATGGCCATACAACCCCAATGCTGATGGAGATTCTCTCATTGGAACGGGAGATGTGTTGCAACTGCTGACTTTGTTTGGTTTGCCTTGGGAAGACGAAGGTGTCTTGGGCATTGAAAGCGGCGGCACGGGGGCTGCTTCTGCAGATTCTGCCCGGGTGGCGCTCGGAATCAGCTTCTTGGCTGACTCGACAACCACAGTGGGCGTCAACACCTATGTCTGGACTTGGGCAGAGGGCCGCATGCGGATCACCGAACAGCTTGCACAAGGACGCAATGTATCGGCCAATGGCTCCTATGCTTCGGCCTTAGGTGACGGCGCCGAAGCCACTGGCAACTACAGCCACGCCACCAACCGCAACACGACAGCCACCGGGACCTGTTCGAGTGCCATGGGGGAAGGCACCGAAGCCACTGGAACAGCGGCCCACGCTCAGGGCATGTTCACTGATGCTACCGGCACCACTTCTCATGCACAGGGTTACAACACGAAGGCCCTGGCCAATTATGCCCACAGTGAGGGATATGGTTGTCAGGCCACGAACACCGCTGCACATGCCGAAGGTTACAACACCACTGCATCGGGCTTCTTCAGCCACAGCTCCAACCGCAACACCGTGGCCAGTGCCACATGCGCACACGCAGTAGGGGAGGGCACCCAAGCCACTGCAGATGCATCACACAGCGAAGGGTTCTACTCTGTGGCTTCTGGATTTGCTGGACACGCAGAAGGCTATGAAACCTTGGCCAGTGGGTATGCCTCCAGCGCCAACGGTTACTACACAGTTGCCGATCAGCCTTATCAGACGGCTGTAGGCAAATACAACACCGCCAACCAGACCGCGGCACTGTTTGTGGTCGGCAATGGCAGCGCTGTGGATGACCGTTCTAACGCCTTTTCAGTAGACGAGAATGGCAACGCTATCCTCGCTGGAAACCTTGAATTCAGTGACATTAACCTCCAAGACACCCTCGAAAACCTCAATGCCCGCATCACCCAGCTTGAAGCGCTCATCGAGAACCTTCTGGGTACTGTTGAACCCACCGAAGCAGACTGATTCATTTCAAGGCCACGAAGTATGTGGTCAGAATAAGTGCTTTTTGTAATTTTGCCCTCCATTCTTCGTGGAATGCCCCATGGTGTAATGGAAGCACACCGGTTTTTGGTACCGTTTGTCAAGGTTCGAGTCCTTGTGGGGCAACCATGAAGTACAAGACGAAAGTCAATGCAATCGCACGAAGACCGGCACGGATGTGACCGGTCTTTTTCTTTTTAGTCCCCACCTTGTGCGCCCAAGGCGAATTCCATGGAACAGGACATCCTCAATTTGATCAACGGCCAACTTCAGGCCGCCCATGGCGGTCAATGGCTCGACAACGTAGAGCCGGCCACTGGCCAGAACTACAGCCGCATTGCGCGGTCGGGCGCAGATGACGTTGAAGAAGCTGTAGCTGCTGCACGCCGCGCTTTTCCAGAGTGGAGGGCGTGGAGCCCTGCCGACCGGCGCGCGGTGCTGATGCGGCTGGCCGACAAGGTCGCAGAACACGCGGACATGCTTGCAGAAGCCGAAGCCCGCGACAACGGCAAGCCCGTTTCGGTGGCCCGTACAGTGGACATTCCTCGGGCGGAGCACAACCTGCGCTTTTACGCGTCTGCTGCAGAACAGTTTTCCAGTGAAAGCCACACCATGGGAGACGGAACGGTCAACTACACCCTTCGGAAACCCCTCGGGGTCGTGGCTTGCATCAGCCCTTGGAATCTGCCTCTTTATTTGTTTACGTGGAAAATTGCGCCGGCCTTGGCCAGCGGCAACTGTGTGGTGGCCAAGCCCAGCGAAGTGACGCCCATGACGGCTTACCTGTTGGGGACCTGGGCTAAGGAGGTGGGGTTTCCAGACGGTGTGCTGAACATCCTGCAAGGACTGGGCCCTGAAGTTGGACAGGCCATGGTCGAACACCACTACGTTCGGGCTGTCTCCTTTACGGGAGGCACAGCGACAGGCGCGGCAATCTCTGCCCTTGCGGCTCCTAAATTCAAAAAGCTCTCTCTCGAGTTGGGTGGAAAAAACGCCACCGTTGTGTTTGACGACTGTGACTTTGATGAAGCCGTTTCGACCGCTGTTCGGGCGGCATTTTCGAACCAAGGTCAGATTTGCCTCTGTGGGTCCCGCATTTTGATTCAGGAGGCACTGTACGACCGGTTCAGGGATGCGATGGTCGCCAAAGTGTCCAAAATGAGGATCGGAGACCCCATGGACCCCTCCACAAGAATGGGGGCTGTAGTGTCAAGGGGGCACCGCGACAAAGTGCTCGCCGCTATTGACACAGCCCGTGGAGAAGGTGGCCGCATCCTTTGCGGCGGTGGCCGCCACCAACCTGGAGAGCCGAGACTGAAGGGCGGCTTCTTCGTTCAACCCACCCTCATCGAAGGCCTGGACCACACCTGTGTGACCAACCGGGAAGAAATTTTTGGCCCCGTGGCGACCCTTCAACCGTTCAAGGACGAGCAGGAAGCTTTGGGGCTGGTCAATGCCACGAAATATGGCCTTTCGGCCTCTGTCTGGACAAAAGACCTCAAACGGGCGCACCGCTTTGCAGCCGGCATTGACACCGGTATGGTATGGCTCAACTGCTGGCTTGTGAGGGACCTGCGCACCCCATTTGGCGGGACCCGGCATTCTGGTGTGGGCCGAGAAGGGGGGTACAACAGCATGCGGTTTTTTACCGAGCCTCAGAACGTCTGTATCAAGCTCTAAACCGCTCCCTCCGCGCAATCCACATTGGGTTGTTGCGTATGTCCGTGTGTCTGACGCTGTAGGTCATTGAGTGCGTGGCAACTTGACGGTATGTTTCGTCCCTTCCGCGTTTCCTTCCTTTCCATGTCGCTGGCCACCTTGCTGCTCGGCGGATGTGTGCCCATGAGCCAGTTCACCGAAGTGCGCGATGACCGCGACATGCTCGATGAAGACGTGTCCACATTGACGGAGCAGGTGCAGGCATTGCGGCTGGCGGTTTCCGAAAAAGACGGCCAGGCCCGAGAGGACGAAAGGCGCATGGCATCCCTTCGGGCGGACACTTCCGCGCGGGGCAGCCAGCTGAGGCAATGCCAGATGCGCAATGGCGATCTTGAAAACCTGAATGCGCTGCTGACTGCTGAACTCAACCAAAGCCGCTCTGCAAGCGGAAGCGAGCAAGCCGCTCTCCTGGAGGAACTGCAAAGGATCCGCGCCGATTTACAATTCCAGCAAGACAGCCTTTATGCCCTCGAGCAAGACTTGAGTGCACGAGAAGCAAAGGTGACGGAACTCACGAGGATGCTGGAGTCACAAAAAGCCGCGGGCGAAGCGCTTCGGGCAAGGTTGTCCAATGCCCTGTTCGCCTTCCGCAACAAGGGCCTTGAAGTAGAGGAAAGGGACGGCAAAGTGTACGTTCGGTTGGCCTCCAAGCTTTTGTTTGCCTCCGGAAGTACGGCCATCGACCCCGAGGGAAGACAAGCGCTTTCAGACCTCGCCAAGGCGATAGAAGACGAAGAAGGATTCGAAGTAGTGGTCGAGGGACACACCGACGATGTGGCCTTTAATGCACCAAGCTCACCGAAAAACAACTGGGAGCTGAGTGTATTGCGTGCTACTGCTGTGGTTCAGGTGCTCACTGCCTCAAGTTCACTTAAGCCAGAATTGCTCACCGCAGCTGGACGCAGCGAGTACCACCCCCGTGATCCTGAGGACCGCAACCGCAACCGCCGGATTGAAGTCGTACTCAGCCCCAAATTGGGTGGCCTGTACGATTTACTCGACGAGTGATCAATTGATGGGAAGCAGGAAGGTGCCCTGCGTGATGGAGATGCCACCTGTCCCATCGGAACCAATCAAGCTTCCACCAAAGGTGCCCACCACAATGCCTCCAGACTCTGGAAGGATGTAGAGGATTTCAACGGTAAAGTTGGCGCCCGGCAAGGTGGAGGTAAAGGTCTGTCCCGTGGGGCTGTTGTAAGTGCATGCACCTGTTGGAGCACTGGACTCATTGAGTGAGACTTGGGCCCCATCCAACCATCCAACTGAGGGCTCTGGCAAGGTCATTGCGATGCCATCAGTGGTGACAGAAACGCCCCCAATGTTCAGCGTTGTCCCATCAAGGCTGCAGGTCGTTTCGAAATCAGCAATCAGGTCGTTGCCATTGGCCTTCCAGGTCATGTTGCCATCGCAAGGCGGGCAAATGGTGCCTCCACAGTCAATGTAGAGTTCGTCGCCATCCAACAAGCCATTGGTGCAATCTCCGTCTGTGGCACAGGGCTCACAGTCAGGTCCACCGCAGTCGATGCCCAACTCTTCTCCATTCAACAAGCCGTCCTCACAACTGGGACATACTTCGCAATCAGGCCCTCCGCAATCCACATCGATTTCGTTGCCGTTGAGCAAGCCATCGCCGCAAAGTTCTCCGCAGTCAATGCCGGTCTCGCCACCGCAATCAATGCCCGTTTCTCCTGGATCCAACTGGCCATTGAAATTCACATCGCAGGGAGCGCATTCTCCGCCACAATCGACCCATTGCTCGCCGAGCACCTGGTCCCAAACCCCATTCTCGCATGGGTCACAAGGTTGACAAATCGAACCGCCACAATCGACGAGCTCTTCACCATTGTTCAATATGCCGTCAAAGCAATTGGGTCCGATCAGATTGTCGTCGTTGAGACAGGATGATCCAAACAGCAGCGCCACGGCGGCCATGAGGAAGAGGGAGAAGGAAGGGAGGCGAAACGAGGTCATCGTTGTATCTTTCAGGCTGCGCAATTTAAGGGAGTCAGGACGGATTCAGCGCGGTATTTCCCTCAATCCGTGTCCATTCCATTGCGAAGGTGCCCCCGCGAAATGACCCGTCAACCCCACATACCCCCTGCTGATTGGTCTCCACGCTCTCTGCGTGACCCACTCCACGGGGAGAACAAGCCAACAAACGGAGTGGTTGCACAGCTGCTCGAATTGCGCGGAATAACCGAACAACACACCCCCTCTTTCTTCCACCCTGACCTCGACGAGTTGCACGACCCGTCTGAAATGCGTGATATGGACCGCACTGTGGACCGCATCATTCATGCCCAAAAGGAAGGAGAGCGGATCATGGCCTACGGAGACTATGATGTGGACGGAGCGACGTCGGTGTCGTTGATCCACGACTTCCTGCACAACAACGGGTTTGAAGTGCTGCCCTATATCCCCGATCGCTACAGCGAGGGTTACGGTCTGTCCTCCAAGGGCGTGCAAAAGGCCGCAGAAAAGGGCTGCTCCATCATCATTACCCTGGACTGTGGCATCCGTGCCACAGAGCGGGTGGCCGAAGCCAATGCTCTGGGAATCGACGTGATCATTTGCGACCACCACCTCCCGGGCGAGTCGATGCCGGAAGCGTTTGCCATCCTCAACCCCAAGCACCCCGAATGCCAGTATCCATTCAAGGAACTGAGCGGTTGTGGTGTGGCATTCAAATTGACCCAGGCCCTTACAGAGCGGATTGGGCTGTCGCCCATGAGTGCGTACGACGGGCTCGACCTCGTGGCCCTGAGCATCGCTTCGGACCTGGTGGAGGTGACCGGTGAAAACAGAATTTTATTGCACCACGGACTCAAGGCCATCTCAAAGAATGCCCGGCCGGGGATTCGGGCCCTGTTGCAAGTGGTACGGTGTTCACCTGATTACTTGACCGTCCGCGACATCATATCGAGGATCAGCCCGAGGATCAATGCCGCAGGACGCATGTCACTTGCCACAGAAGCTGTGGACCTTTTGACAGAGAAAAGTGACGCCCGGGCGACAGAACTGGCGGGCAACCTCGACCGACTCAATCAAGTGCGCCGTTCTTACGATGAGCAAATCACCCGGGATGCCATTTCCCAACTTTCTGACCGCGAGGAGTTCAAGCACGTCAACATTGTTTGGGGCAAAGGCTGGCACCGGGGGGTCATTGGCATCGTCGCGACCCGGCTCATCGAGCACCGTTACAGACCGAGTATTGTCATCAGCGACGACAACGGAGTCATGGTAGGCAGTGCGCGATCGACACCTGGGTTGGACATTCACGAATTGATCAAAGGCTGCGGGGAGTATTTGGAACAGTTCGGCGGACATGCCATGGCCGCTGGCGTCACTGTAAAAACCGACCAGGCCCATGCCTTTGCACAAGCTTTGGATCGGGCTGTTGGCGAAAAACTCGCCACCATTAGCAAACGGGAACCGCGGTACTTCGACTTGGAGATTCCACTGCAGGATTGCACCCCAGAGCTGCTGCGCAACCTGCGTGCATTCGAACCCTACGGGCCTGGCGCGCCTGCCCCTGTGTTTTTATCACGGGACGTCAAACTGGCCATTCCTCCTAAAAAGGTGGGCAAAGAAGGGCGCCACATCAGGGTATCTCTCAAAGTGCCGGGTGCCCCGCAAAACATTACCGCCGTTGGCTTCGGCCTGGGACACCGACTTGAAGCTCTGGCCTCAACAGGGAGCTTGGACGTGGTGTTCAAAGTGGAAACGGAGAACTACCGGGGGGTGCTGCAGCCCCGGATTACCCTGCTGGACTTCTGGTCCGAGCGGCACTGAACGTGGGTCCTCACCCCTTGTAACGGGCCGCGTCCTCTTCACTCAAGGTGTGCAAGATGGTGCTGCCAAAGTGCGCCGCCAATCGGGAAACGCGTTCCGACACTGTCATTTTTTTCTTGAGCAAGTCCAACTCCTCGGCGAGCGGATCTTCAGAGGTCCCGGGATCGTCAGCCAACTCTTTGAGGCGGCCTGTGATGCGCGCTCCATCGCCACGGGCTTCGTCGAGCATCAGTCTGTACAAGGCCCCTTGAAGGGCCTGCATCAACAACTTGTCCTCGGTTTCGGGAACGATGTTGTGCTTGTTCAGCCAGTTCTCGCTCAGGGCGAACTCGGTGACCAGCAAGTCTGCTGTAATGGCGGCTACTTCCGGACCTCCATTGCTCCAAGTCTCCGGGCCAGGGATGTGCCCCGACACCATGCTCTCCCTGAAAGACTGGACGATTTCATCCACCACTGGATGGCGAATCGATATGCCGAGGGTATCCAATTCATGCATCAAAAATTCGGCCAAGGTCACTTCGATCTGAGGGGTCTCCTCACCGATTTTATCCTCCACCACATCTTCAGGCAAGTCCAAAGTCAGCTTCTGGCGGCCATACTGCAGCAACAGGCGCAGCAAGTCCTGTTCCCGGCCCTTCCGTCCCACTTTCCCCACCAGCTGTGGTTTTCCAATCGGCCCTTGATTCTGGGGTTGGAGTGAGGGAAGTGGCGCCTTGGCCTCTTGCTCCATCCGAGAGCGGGCCTGCCTCGACAGCTCCGCCAACAAGTCGTCAGACTGCATGCCCAATCGGCCTGCACTCTCTTGGATGTATACCGTACGCTTGAGTTCGTCGGGGACCTGCGCAATGCTCTGAACCACACTTCTGACCAACTCGGTGCGCTTGATCGGATCGTCCGCTGCTTCCTTGTCAAGCAGGTCGATTTTGAAACGGATAAAGTCCCTGCTGTGCTCTGCCAGCCATTCCAGCAAGGCTTCCCTGCCCAACCTTTTGGCAAAGGTGTCAGGGTCCTCCCCATCTGGCAGGACCGCAACCTTGACGTCGAGGCCTTCCCCTAGAACGATGTCCACCCCTCTGATGGCCGCCCGCAAGCCAGCAGGGTCGCCGTCAAACAGCATGGTCATGCGCTTGCTGAACCGGCGCAACAGTCTGACCTGTTCAACCGTCAATGCCGTCCCTGAACTGGCCACCACATGCTCCACCCCCGCTTGGCGCATGGCCATGACGTCGGTGTAGCCCTCTACCAGAATGGACCGGTCCTCCCGCACAATGGCGTTCCGAGCCATGTGGATGCCATACAGAGCGCGGGATTTATCGTAGAGCGGGCTCTCCGGACTGTTGACGTATTTCGGGACTTTTTTATCCGTCTTGAGCGTCCGACCACCAAACCCGATGTACCTCCCCGTGACGTCCCGAATGGGGAAAATCACACGCCCACGATAAAAGTCATAGAGTGTTCCGTCCTCCCGCTCTTTGCACAAGCCACTGGCGACAAGCCACTTGTCCTTGTATCCAGCCTTTCGAGCGGCTACCGCTAGCGCTCCTTCTTGAGACCACGGGCGTTCGGGGCAATAACCCAAGGCGAACCCTTCGATGGTCTCATCGGTAAAACCACGGCTCCGGAAATAGCCCAAACCCACGCTTTTGCCTTCACCTGTTTCCAGCAGTTGTTCAGAATACCATTTCTGGGCCCATGCCGACAAGTTCGAAAGGCTCTCTCGCTCAGTCTGCTCTTCGAGCTCTTCAGGCGTCAGCTTCCGCTCCTCTATCTCAATGCCATACTTCCCAGCCAACCAACGCAAGGCCTCCGGATAAGAGAGCTTTTCGTGCTCCATCAAGAAGGTGATGGCGCTGCCCCCCTTGCCAGAGCTGAAATCCTTGAAGATCCCTTTGCCCGGCACCACATAAAAAGACGGCGTCTTCTCGTTGCTGAACGGACTCATTCCCCGCAAGCTGGTGCCGCTCTTTTTGAGCTGCACAAAATCACCGACCACCTCCTCAATGATGGTGGCCTGCAATATGGCGTCAACGGTATCCTTCGGAATCATGCGGTCCTAAACGGGGAAACCAAGGTAAAGCCCGCGGGGGGCCAATGGAAACCAACCGTCAATTTCCCTCAAAAGAAGGGAGGCTCATTCCGCAATCAGCTTGAAGCCTTTGCCGTGAACGTTGAGGATCTCCACCCTTGGGTCTTCTTTTAAGTGCTTTCTCAGTTTGGCAATGTAAACGTCCATGCTGCGCCCATTGAAGTAATTGGCGTCGCCCCAAATGGCGTTGAGTGCGAACTCCCTTTCGAGCAGTGCGTTCTTGGACTTGGTCAAGAGGAACAACAGCTCGTTTTCCTTCGTGGTCAGCCGCTGGGCATCCTCGCCAAAACGCAATTCTTGGCGGTTGTAGTCGTAGATGTAATGTCCAATGGTCATTTCACCGACCTCGTCTTCGCCCTCAGGCAGGGCTGCAGAGCGGCGCAGAATCGCTTCGATGCGCGCCTCCAGTTCGTCCATAGAGAAAGGCTTCGTCATATAGTCGTCTGCGCCCACCTTGAACCCTTGAAGCGTGTCTTCTCTTTGGCTCTTGGCCGTGAGAAAAAGGATGGGCACGTGGCGGTTCAGCCCGCGAATTTCTTCGGCTACCTGAAACCCGTCTTTGACCGGCATCATCACGTCGAGCAAAACAAAATCGTAGGAACCTACACGGAACTGACGGACACCCTCGGCGCCGTCCTGCGCCCAAGTGGTGTTGTAGCCTTTGCGGTCTAAAAAGTCGCGAAGCAGCTTTCCCAGGTTGGGATCGTCCTCGCAGAGCAAGATGTCGAGCTGTTGTTTCATGTTGTTTTCTTCTTTTGTGGGAAGACCAATGTGAATGTGCTGCCCTCACCCGCTGTACTTACAACGTTAATTTCGGCTCCATGTTGTTGCATGACGGCTTGTACATAGCTCAAACCGAGTCCAAATCCTTTAACGTCGTGCACATTTCCGGTGGGCACACGATATAGCTTGTCAAAAACCTTGCCAATGTGCTCCCGGGGAATGCCGATGCCCTTGTCCTCAAAGGCTACAAACAAAAAATCACCCTCATTCCAAGACTTCACCAGGAGCTTTGGCTGCTTTCCACCGTATTTGATTGCGTTGTCTACCAGGTTGAACACCACATTGGTCAAGTGGGTCCGGTCCCCTTTCACGACGGGGTCTGTGGCCTCGAGCTTTGCCGAGGTCGAGCCGCTTTGCTTCTTGATGTGAATGGCCTGGTTCCGGAGCACCTCCTTGAGGAGGTCATGGAAATTGATGGGCTGCCGGAAGAGCTCGAGTTCTCCTTGGTCGAGCATGGCCGCTCGCAAGACATTCTCCACCAACAAGCCCAGTCGTTTGTTTTCAGAACGGATCAACTGGACGTAGTACCGCAAATTCTCTGGGTCCGCGGACATTTGATCGTCCAGTAGCGCCTCCCCCGCCAGCCCTATCGTCGAGATTGGTGTTTTGAGCTCGTGGGTCATGTTGTTGATGAGGTCCCCTTTCAGGCGGTTGAGTTGCTCGGCCTTGCGCAGGCCATTTGCCGCATACACGGTAAACACAACCAAGACCACCATCAGCAGAAGGTTCGCTGTCAATTCGATCCACATATCGCCCGCGAGGGCAATTTTTTTGCCGGGAAAGAACACGGTGTAGAGTTGAACCTCTTCCAAAACCCGCGTTTCTCCAGCAGGAATCCTGTAGCCCCCTTCAGAGAACTTGTCCAAGAGGTCGACATCATCGTCGCGCAAAAAAATGGGCCGCCCATAACGGTCCAGCAATGCCGACCGGAAAGCGATGTTGATTCCCCTGCCTTCGAAGACGAGCAGGAGAATGCTGTCGGCAACGGCCATTGCGGAACTGCGTTGGAGCGACTCCTCTGCCCGGATTTCAGCCAAGCTGTCAGCAGCTGCGCCCGAAGAAGGAGACCAGCCCGAAGAAGGAGGCGGCGGAAAGCCAATGGGCATGCGTGACAAAACGGATTGAACCTCTACCAGTGCTGTTCGGGCTTGCTCGTCGAAGAGGTCACTCCGTGCATCGATCAACGCCCGAACCCAACCAAACTGCATCGCCAGCAGGCCCAGCAAAAGCATGCCCATGCCTAAAACGAGTACATTGGTGCGGCGTTGTTTCATATGCCAAAATTACAGGTGTGTCCGGCGCATTGGCCTCCTAACTATCTTTGCGCCCTCTAAGTAAGCCATGCAAGACCATCCCATGCGCATTCTAGCCGGCTCGGCATCAAAGGAACTCGGTGCCCGTATCGCCATGGCATACGGCACGCCCCTGTGTGCCACAAAGCATACCGTCTTCAGTGACGGGGAATTTCGGGTCAGCATAGAAGAGACGGTTCGCGGCAAGGAAGTCGTGATTGTGCAAAGCACTTTTCCGCCTTCTGACAACCTGATGGAGCTGCTGATGTTGGTGGATGCCGCCAAGCGTGCTTCTGCCAAGCGCATTGTCGCTGTCATTCCCTATTTCGGTTTTGCGCGTCAAGACCGGAAGGACGCACCACGTGTCGCTATTGGTGCCAAGCTCATCGCCAACATGCTCACTGCAGCTGGCGTTGACAGGGTCATCACCATGGACCTTCATGCGGACCAAATCCAAGGATTTTTTGAAGTTCCCGTGGATCACTTGTACGGCTCGGCCATTTTCCTGCCCTACCTCGAGAGCTTGAATTTGGACAACCTGCTGATCGCCACCCCTGATACAGGAGGCACGAAACGCGCCAATGCCTTTGCCAAGTACTTGGGCGTTGACATGGCCATTTGCTACAAGCAGCGCAAGGTGGCCAACCAAGTCGCCAGCATGCGTGTGATTGGCGATGTTGCAGGCAAGGACGTGGTGCTGGTCGATGACATCTGTGATACAGGAGGGACGTTGACCAAAGCGGCAGACATGATGAAAGAGCATGGTGCCAACAGTGTTCGCGCCGTGTGCACACACGCAGTATTGTCAGGCCCCGCCTATGAGCGGATTGAAACGAGTTCATTGACTGAGCTGGTTGTCACGGACAGCATTCCGCTGCAAGACGGAAAGGCCACAGAAAAAATCACCGTTCTGGATTGCTCGGACCTGTTCTCAACAGTCATCCGGTGCCTCGTCCAGAACGAATCCATTAGTTCGCATTTTCTTATTACATAATACAACACCATGAAAACTGCATCATTGAGCGGCTCTCCAAGAGAGGGCGTAGGGAAAAAAGGTGCTACCGAACTTCGTGCCAAGGGAATGGTTCCCGGCGTACTCTACGGTGGCCCCGAGCAGGTTCATTTCCAAGTGAACGAAATCCAGTTGAACAAGCTGGTTTTCAGTCCAGAAACGTACCGGTTGAAATTTGAAGTTGGAAGCACGACGTACGACTGCGTCGTTCAGGACATCCAGTTCCACCCGGTTACCGACCGAATCGTGCACCTCGACCTGCTTCAGATCTCTGCCGACAAGCCCATCCGGGTCAAGTTGCCTGTGCGCACCACAGGAACCAGTGAAGGTGTTCGGAACGGAGGTCGCCTCCATGTGGTGTACCGCCGCTTGCCGGTTTCCGGCCTCGCCGATCAAATTCCTGAGGACGTGTCTTTGGACATCACCCCTCTTCTCATTGGTGACTCCCTCCGTGTATCGGACCTCACCGTAGAGGGCTGCAAGATTGTTTTGAACGACTCTGCTGTTGTGCTCGGCATTCGCCGCACACGTGCTGCGATGTCTGCCGATGCCGAAGGCGAAGGCGAAGGAGGCGAGGAAGGCGAAGCAGCTGCAGAGGGTGGTGAGGAGTAATCTCCAAACCCCTCACATCTTCTGATGAAGTACCTCTTGGTTGGTCTGGGCAACCCTGGGGCCGAGTATGTGCACACACGGCACAACATCGGCTTCTTGGCCTTGGACGCACTCGCAGAGGCGTCCGGGGCAACGTTTGCCCCGGACCGCCTGGGGGATGTCGCCAGGTGTAAGTTCAAAGGCCGTCAATTGGTCCTGGTCAAGCCGACCACGTTCATGAACTTGAGCGGAAAATCCGTGCGCTATTGGTTGGATGCAGAGAAAATCAGCACCGACCGTTTGTTGGTCACCACAGATGATATCAACCTTCCATTTGGCACATTGCGTATTCGCGCGAAAGGAAGCGATGGCGGTCACAACGGACTCAAAGACATTCAAGCGGTTTTAGGGTCCAATGCCTACCCCCGATTGCGGTTTGGGGTGGGGGCCGATTTTGGCCCAGGACGACAAGTGGACCACGTCTTGGGCAAGTTCTCTTCTGAGGAAGAACAGGCGCTAGCAGAGCGTTTGAAGAGGACCAGCGCGCTGATGCAGTCCTTTGCTTTCATCGGCCTACAGCGGACGATGAACACCTTTAACAATACCTAATCTCAAGCAGTCAGTCAGCTGCTGTAAAGCCGTACAACGCCTTCTCGCGGATGTATTCGGCCGCAGCATCGGGCAAGAGGTAACGGGCCGAGTCGCCGTTGGCGAGCGCCGTTCTCAAGTATGTACTGGATATGCTGATGATGGGTGCTGGACTCAACACAATGCGCTCTCCATCTGGAGCTACTGTCCCTTCGGTGGAGTCGAATTCGCCTTCTGAGCGTGCTCGTGGATAGACGAGGAAGCCTGCTCCATCCACGAGCTCACGCCACCGCGCCCATTGCTGCAGGGTGCGCAAATTGTCTTCACCGATGATGATTCTAAATTCCCATTCAGGGTGCCGATGTCGCAAGAAGTCCATGGTGTGTGCCGTGTAATTCGGCCTGGGCAAGCCAAACTCTGCGTCTTCGGCTTTGAGCCTGGGATTGTCGGCCACCACCCTTTGCACCATCTCTAAGCGGTCGGACTCCGGGGCCAAGTCTGCCGCTTGCTTCATCGGATTGTGGGGGGTTACGACAAACCACACTTCGTCCAATCCATGATGGGACAGCATGTGTTGCCCGATGATGAGGTGACCCGTGTGAATGGGGTTGAATGAGCCGAAATACAGACCGACCTTCATGATCACTTTGGTTCCGTTGGTCCCAAAAACACAGCGGTGCGTTGGATCAGTTCCTGCGTCGCAATTTCGAGCACGTCATTGACCAATTCCACGTCGAACCCAGGGGACCTTTTCATTTCCGCTTCGGCCTTCGCCAGGCGTCGGGCGATGTCATCTTCACTGTCGGTGCCCCGCTTCCGGAGCCGTTCTTCCAGCACTTGAAGCGAAGGGGGGCGAACAAAGACCGCCAAGATTTCATCCTTCAAAATGGACTTTAACCGCAAACCGCCTTCCACGTCCACGTCGAACAAGATGTGCTTGCCTGCGGTCCAATGCCGCTGCACTTCTGTTTTCAAGGTTCCGTAATACCGACCGGGATAGACTTCCTCCCATTCGAGAAAGTCTCCTGCCGCGATGCGCTCCTTGAACCCTTGGGTAGAAAAGAAGTGGTAGTCGTGGCCATTGACCTCATCGCCCCGTGGAGCGCGGTTGGTCGCCGAAATGCTAAATGCCAGGTCATCCCGCTCTGCCATCAACTGCCGGACCAGCGTGGTTTTTCCAGCCCCAGATGGTGCGGAAAAAACAAGGGCCTTACAGCCTGAGGTGATGGGGGTCCCAGTGGGCACGGCTTCCTGTTTTGTAGGGTTTTCGATCACAATATGTTGAGCACCTGCTCCTTGATTTTTTCGAGCTCGTCCTTCATCTGAACGACCAGCCGCTGCATCGCTGCGTCTTGGCTCTTGCTGCCCAAGGTGTTGATTTCTCGTCCAATCTCCTGTCCTATGAAGCCCAACTTTTTGCCCTGTCCAGCATCTCCATCCAACATCTCTTTGAAATACGCACAGTTGGCCTCCAACCTGACCAGCTCCTCGGTTACGTCGAGCTTTTCGAGATAGAAAATGAGCTCGTGCTCAAACCGGTTATCGTCGATCCTGTCTTGTGGCAAGTCGGCCTCAAGGTGCTCCCGTAGGCGGCCCTTGACGCGCGCTGTGCGTGCCTCAAGCAACGGAGCAAGCTCCTGACGCAGTCCTTCGATTCGGTCTATGCGCTGGCGAAAGTCGGCTTCGAGGATGGCTCCTTCTTGGGTCCGGTATGCTTTGAAACCGTCACAAGCGCTGTGCACCAGATCCATCATGCCTTTCCATTCATCTTCGTCGAAGGTTTCACGGGTATTGCTGATGGCATCGGGAAAACGCAGCACGGACTGCAATTTCTGCAGTTGGCCATCTACATGGCTGGCCGGCACACCATTCTCCTCAAAAACGGGATTCAGTTGCTCCACATATTGCTGTACCAATGTGGCGTTGACCTGATGCCGGACGTCTGCCGCGTCGGACTCGAAGTGGATAAAGAAGTCTGCTTTTCCCCGCCCAACGGCTTTTCCAAGCTCTTTGCGAAGAGACATTTCTTTTTCGCGGAATTGTGGCGGCATGCGCACGGAAAGGTCCAGGCCTTTTCCGTTGAGCGATCGAACTTCGACCGTGTATTTGCGCGTTCCGATGTGAGCTTCGGCCTTGCCATAGCCCGTCATGGATAGGATCATGCCGCAAAATACACCTGCGACCCCACCCGGCATTCAGCCCGTCCATAGAAGTACCTTTGCTTTATGGCGAACCTGGCCTCCATTCAACAACCCGTGGCCCGTGAAATGCGCGAGTTTCAGGGACATTTCAAGGAAGCCATGCGCACCTCTGTGCCGCTTTTGGACCACATTACGCGGTACATCGTGCGCAGCAAAGGCAAGCAAATGCGGCCCTTGCTGGTCTATTTGTCGGCCTCAGCCAGTGGGGGCACTCAGGAGAGAACCCACATTGCCGCCACCCTCATTGAACTCCTGCATACGGCCACCCTCGTTCATGACGACGTGGTCGATGCTGCCGAGACCCGTCGGGGGTTTTTGTCGATCAGCGCCTTGTGGAAGTCTAAAATCGCCGTTTTGGTGGGAGACTACCTGCTGTCCCGGGGACTGCTCATTTCCATGGAGAACGATGGTGTTGACCTTCTGCGGATCACCTCCAAGGCAGTAGAAGCCATGAGCGAAGGGGAGTTGCTGCAAATCGAAAAAGCCCGTCGGCTTGACATCACCGAGGAAGTCTACTATGAGATCATTCGGCGCAAAACCGCTTCGCTGATTGCGGCGTGCTGCGCCGCTGGAGCAGCCAGTGCTGGAGCCGACCCTGATCGCGTCGAGCTGATGCGGTCTTTTGGCGAGGAGATGGGCATTGCCTTTCAAATCAAGGATGACCTGCTTGACTTTGCACCTTCATCTGTGACAGGAAAGCCCACAGGAGGAGATGTAAAAGAGCGCAAAATGACCCTTCCTCTGATCCATACCCTGCAATCCCTGAGTAAGCTGCAACGGCGGTCTTTGGTCCGTGGCATCAAGCGGAGCAAAGACAACCCCAGCGAAGCGCAGCGCATCATGGGGACCATCCTCGAAGGACCTGGGATGGCCTACGCGGAATCGAAAATGAAGGCGCACCGTGACCGTGCTGTGGCGTTGTTAGAACCCTTGAATGACGGAGCCGCCAAAACGGCACTGATCGATCTGGTGGACTTCACAATATCCAGAAAAAAATGACGGGGAAGTTGTGGTTGTTCTCTTGTCTCGTGCTGGCCCTTTGTTCCTGCACAGAGCGCCAGGAAGAGACGGTGGTCAGTACGTGGACCACCGATGAAACGCCCAAGGAGGTGCGCGTAGAATTGGAAGAAGGCCTCGGTGTAGAGGTCCAACAATTCCACGAAAATGGCCGGATTCACACCCGTGGAACGCTGCTGAACAACATGCGCCAAGGGGTATGGAACACATACCGAGAAGACGGACTGCCATGGAGCCGGGTCACTTACCAAGCCGGAGTAAAAGCGGGGCTTTTCCGAACCTGGCACATTGGTGGTAAACCCCACATAGAAGGGCAGCACACGGAGGGTGTTCCTTCGGGCAAGTGGCGTTTTTACAGCACCGAAGGGGAATTGGTAGAAACCAAAGACTACGGCGATCCGAAGTGAACCGCCTGTTGTGGGCTGAATTTGTAGGCGACATACCAAACGACGTCACGTTTGACGTTGATTTGTCGCATGGTCCTGCCTTCAATTGTTCAGCGTGCGGCGCACGCCTTGTTCCTCACCTTTTTTGCAGCAACCTGTTATGCGGGCGGTGAGGAAGACCAGCGCAACTACATCAACAAATGGAAAGATGAGGCTGTCCGACAAATGGTGCTGCACCGGATCCCGGCCAGCATCACACTCGCCCAAGGTTTGCTGGAAAGCGGATCAGGCAAAAGCGAGTTGAGCGGCCGGTCCAACAACCATTTCGGCATCAAATGCCACAAAGACTGGGAAGGGGGGCGCACCTATTACGATGACGACGCCAAGGGAGAATGCTTTAGGGTATACGATGATGCCCGAGACAGTTTTGAAGACCACAGCCTGTTTCTCTTGCGCAAACGCTACGCTTCACTGTTCGAGCTCAAGATGGACGACTACAAAGGTTGGGCGCGCGGTCTTAAGCGCTGCGGCTATGCCACAAGCCCCACCTATGCGAAAGCCTTGATCGAATTGGTGGACCGGCATGGCCTGGACCAATACGACCAAGAAGGCCTGGCTTGGCTCAAACGTGGCGAAGTGCCAGAGCGGCCTGACACTGATTTGGCAGACGTTGCCGACCCCAAAGGTTCTGGGCCTTCGACAAGCGACAGCGATGGGGAGCCCGCCACCAAAACCATCCGCATGGGTTCGGGCCGCAACAGCGGCTTCACCGAGAACGATGTGGCTTGGGTGCAGGTGTCAGCGGGAGAAACCCTCAAAACCGTAGCAGATCAACTCGGGATGGCCGTGTGGCAGCTCAAGAAGTACAACGACTTTGAAACGGCCGATTCAAAAACAACGTTCGATGAGGACCTCCAGCTGTTTACCCAACCCAAGCGCAGGCGGGGTGTTCGAAACTGGCATGTAGCCAAGGAAGGGGAGACGTTGAAGACGGTCAGCGATGCTGAGGCTGTGAAGCTGAAGGTCTTGATGAAAAGGACGGGGCTCCAAGCGGATACCCCCCTCAAACAGGGACAACGCATCCCCTTGCGGTTTGCCCCCACTGATGATGGAGGCCTGCCCTGGTATGCCGGCAAAAGCGAACGCCGCTAAAGCCCGGGACACGCTAACTTGCAGGTATGCCATTCTATCAGAAGAAAGGGCAGCTTCCGCACAAGCGGCACACCCAGTTCGCCAAGCCTGACGGAACCCTGCACCACGAACAATTGTTCGGGACCATCGGGTTTGACGGGATGAGTTCCCTGCTCTATCACCTCCACCCACCCACGATGGTCACCTCCGTGGAAGCGCCCCGCAATGCGCGCCCCATCGAAGGTGTAAAGGAGCACATCACTTCACGTCGGGTGCAAGGTTTCAATGTCCCTTCATCAGGAGCAGCGCTGGCTTCCCGGGTTCCCTTGATGTTCAACGCGGACTGCGTCATCGCAGTGGCAAGGCCAGATGCCCCAGATCCACAGGCCCGTTTCTACAAGAATGCGGACTCTGATGAAGTGGTCTTCATCCACGATGGCACCGGCACCTTGCACACGATGTTTGGCGACCTCGCCTACAAACCGGGTGACTACCTCGTTGTACCACGTGGTGTCATTCACCGCTGGTCTCCTGAGAAAGGGTCAGACCAACGCTGGTTGGTGATCGAAAGTGCCCAGCCCATCGTGACCCCCAAGCGCTACAGGAATCACTTTGGTCAACTGCTTGAGCACAGCCCCTATTGCGAGCGCGACTTCCGCTCGCCTGAACTTCAGGAGCCTGTCAACCAAACCGGTGCGTTTCCCATCGACATCCGCAAGGAAGGCATGATCCACACGGTGACCTACGAACGGCACCCCTTTGACGTGGTCGGTTGGGATGGCTACCATTTTCCCTACGCCTTTTCCATCCATGACTTCGAACCCATTACAGGTCGGGTGCACCAGCCACCACCGGTTCACCAAACGTTCGAAACCAACGCCTTTGTCATTTGCAGCTTCTGCCCGAGGCTCTATGACTATCACCCCAAGTCCATTCCTGCCCCCTACAACCACAGCAACATCGATTCGGATGAGGTGCTCTACTACGTGGAGGGCAACTTCATGAGCCGCAAAGGAATTTCTCGGGGCGACTTGACATTGCACCCTGGCGGCATTCCACACGGACCTCACCCGGGCACCTATGAGGGCTCCATCGGCAAGACGGAAACGGCCGAACTCGCCGTTATGGTGGACACCTTCCGTCCGCTGCGCCTGACCCAACAGGCCATCGACATCGAAGACACCGGCTACCACACCAGTTGGCTTGGATACACCCCACAAAAAATCGACTGAACCCTGAAATGACCATGGAACAGCAAACACCCCAACCTGAGATTGTGGTCCCCGATGCGGAGGACTTTCTGCCCTTGTTGGGCACCGACCACATCGAACTGATCGTTGGCAATGCCAAGCAAAGTGCCTATTACTACATGCAAGCATGGGGGTTCAAGCCCCTGGCATTTAAGGGCCTCGAGACCGGCTGTACAGACAGCGTGAGTTATGTGTTGCGCCAAGACAAGATCACCTTGGTGTTGACCACCCCTTTGGTCGCCGATGGCCCGCTCAACGACCACCTCAACCGCCACGGGGATGGGGTCAAGGCCGTGGCACTTTGGGTCGATGATGCCGAAAAAAGCTGGAAGGAGACCACTTCTCGCGGCGCCGTGAGCGTTTTCCCTCCAGAGACCCGCGAAGACGGCAATGGCAAGGTTGTCCTCAGCGGCATTGAGACCTATGGAGACACCATCCATGTCTTTGTGGAGAGAAAGAACTACAACGGAACCTTCCTGCCCGGCTACCAGCCGTGGTCGCAAAAAGGGGGGGCAGAACCTATCGGCCTCAAGTTCATTGACCACATGGTGGGCAACGTGGGTTGGGGCGAGATGAACACTTGGTGCCAGTTCTATGCCAAGGTCATGGGCTTCGCTCAGCTTGTTTCGTTTGACGACAAAGACATCAGCACGGAGTACACCGCCTTGATGTCCAAAGTGATGAGCAATGGAAACGGCCGCATCAAGTTTCCCATCAACGAGCCCGCTGAAGGCCGCAAGAAATCTCAGATCGAGGAATACATCGACTTCTATCAGGGTGCTGGCGTGCAACACATCGCTGTGGCCACCGACAACATCACCGAGACCGTCACAGAGTTGCAACGCAGGGGCATTGAATTCCTGCAGGTTCCCAGCACCTACTATGACACCGTGCTTGACCGGGTTGGAGAAATCGACGAGGACCTCGCACCGTTGCGCGACCTCGGCATCCTCATCGACCGCGACGACGAAGGCTATCTGTTGCAGATTTTTACGAAGCCCGTTGTAGACCGGCCCACCATGTTCTTCGAGATCATCCAACGAAAGGGCGCCCAAAGCTTTGGAAAGGGCAACTTCAAAGCGCTGTTCGAAGCCATTGAACGGGAGCAGTCCCTGCGTGGAACCCTCTAAAACACCGCCCTCAGTAGCCCTAAGTTGGGCCGGTGTCTCCGTATCAATCGGAGACCAGCCTGTGCTACACGACATCCATTTGGAGGTCGCTGCGGGCGCCACACTCGCCTTGGTGGGTGAAAGCGGTTCAGGCAAGACCATGTGCTGCATGGCCGCCCTCGGTTTGCTTCCAGAAGGTGGCCGTTTGACCCAAGGCGCCATTTCGGGCCCTGGCGGCGTGTGGGCCCAAGTTGGCCCTGAACCCGGCGTTCCCATCCCACGCGGAAGTCGGGTGACCATGGTGTTCCAAGAACCCATGACGAGTTTGGACCCCACCATGCGCTGTGGTGCTCAAATTGCAGAAGTCATCCGAAGGCACAGTGGGGCCGATGCTGCGCGTGCCAAAGAACAGGTGTTGGTGTTGTTCCAAGAGGTGCAGATGCCCGACCCTTTGCGCGCCTGGTCCGCTTATCCTCATGCACTCTCTGGAGGACAAAAGCAGCGGGTGTTGATCGCCATGGCACTCGCCAACGATCCGGACCTCATCCTCGCCGACGAGCCCACCACGGCTCTGGACAGCACCCTCCGTGCGGAACTGCTGGACCTGCTTTCGGAGATTCAGCGGAAGCGCGGTTTGGCTTTGGTGCTGGTCACCCATGACATGGAAGTGGTAGAACGGGCGGCAGACCACGTCGCTGTTTTGCGTCACGGCCGTGTGGTTGAGCAAGGGGAGGTGCGCCAAGTGCTAGAGGCGCCCCAGCACTATTACACCCGTGGACTTCTGGCCTGCAGGGTGCCAAAGAAGGGGCGCCCCAGCCCTTTGCCTGTGCTGTCAGACTTCTTAGACGGCAGAGATTCAAACGCTGCAGAAGCGGGCGAAATCACCCTGCCCGACGCCGACCAACCCGTGCTGCTCCAAGTCCAAGGAGCATGGAAAACATACGCTGGCAACGCATCTCCTGCTTTGGCTGACGTGAGCCTGAGTTTGGCACGCGGCGGCACTTTGGGCATCGTTGGGGGGAGCGGTTGTGGCAAGACCACATTGGCGCGCGCCATTCTCGGTCTGCACCGCCTTGACCAGGGCGCCATTCAAATTGCCGACAAGGCTGTCGAAGGCCTCGCTCCAGATCAAGTCAAACACATCCGTTCCAATGTGGGCCTGGTCTTCCAAGACCCACGTGCTGCCCTGAACCCTACCCGAAAAGTAGGCGCTGCCATCTGTGAAGTCTTGGAGAGGTGGGGGCATGACAAGGCCAGTGCAGAGCAGGAATCGCGCCAGCTCATCCGGTCCGTTGGCCTGGAAGAAGACGCCCTGCACCGAAGGCCCGATGCTTTTTCTGGCGGACAACGACAACGGATTGTCATCGCCCGTGCTTTGGCGGCCAACCCTAAGCTGCTCATTTGCGACGAAGCTGTCGCCGCTCTTGATGTCAGCGTGCAAGCACAAGTGCTCAATTTGTTGGTCAAACTCAAGGAAGAAAGGGGGTTGGCGCTGATGTTCATCAGCCATGACCTCGGGGTGGTACGCTACCTCTGCGACCACACCGTTGTCATGGATCAAGGCCGGGTTGTGGAGTCCGGCGTTTCCGATGTCTTGTGGTCCACTCCGAACCATGAAGTAACCCGCAGACTTCAGGCTGCCGGAGGGGGTTCTATTGCCTAATTTCGGGCCATGTCCGAAACCACCCTCGTCACAGAGGTCTTGCACGGCCACATCGCCTGCTGGACCCTCAATCGACCCCAACAACTGAACGCCCTCAATGGTGCGCTCATCGACGCCTTGGGAAAAATGGTCGACGACGTACAACAGCGGGATGAAGTCCGATGTGTTGTCCTGACTGGCTCTGGAGAAAAAGCCTTCGTAGCAGGCGCAGACATCAAAGAGTTTGCCGACTTCAACAGCGCGGAAGGCCGGGAACTTGCCGAACGCGGGCAACGCACGTTGTTTGATGCCATCGCCCTCTCGGCTAAGCCTTTTGTGGCTGCCATTGGAGGGTTTGCGCTCGGTGGAGGATTGGAGCTGGCCCTTTCATGCCATGTACGGCTGGCCTCAACAAATGCACGCATGGGGCTGCCAGAAGTCACCCTTGGACTCATCCCTGGCTATGGTGGAACGCAGCGCTTGTCCCGCATCATCGGCCGGGGTCGCGCCATGGAAATGATCCTCTCAGCGAAGATGATCAAGGCCGAAGAAGCCCTCACCAACGGTCTTGTGAGCAAGGTGGTAGAGCGCGAAAGCCTCATGGATGAAGCCCTGAAAATGGCCGGCGGTCTCGCCGCAAACAGCCCAAAAGCCCTTCAAGCGGCCATCCGTGCGGTACAAGCCAGTGGAACGCCAGAGGGCTATGAAGTAGAGATCGATCAATTTGGCCGCTGCTTCGACAATGAAGATTTCAAAGAGGGTGTGGCCGCATTTCTCGAGAAGCGAAAGCCAGAATTTCCAGGGCGATGAGCGCATCCAAACCATTGCGGGTTCGCGTAGCCCAATCAGGAGGTACAGCGTTGCCCGAATATGCCACTCCACTGAGTGCCGGACTGGACTTGCGCGCACGATTGGATGCGCCAGAAGTTCTAGAGCCAGGCGCGCGAATGCTGGTGCCCACCGGTTTACACATTGAACTTCCAGAAGGGCATGAGGCCCAAGTTCGGCCGCGCAGCGGCCTGGCATTCAAGCATGGGTTGACGGTGCTCAATGCCCCTGGGACGATTGATGCAGACTACCGGGGTGAAATCGGGGTGTTGCTCATCAACCTCGGTCAAGCTGCTTTTACCATTGAACCAGGCGAGCGCATCGCCCAACTCGTGGTCGCCCCATACTCCCGGGTGGAGTGGGCACCCGTTGAAGACACTGCTGAACTCGCCATCTCCGAAAGGGGTGCGGGTGGGTTTGGTCATACAGGAACCACATGAACCTCATCATACCCATGGCTGGCCGGGGAAGCCGGTTGCGTCCCCATACACTGACCGTGCCCAAACCATTGGTGCACGTGGCGGGAAAGCCCATTGTCCAACACCTCGTGGAGGATTTGGCCGCGATGAGCCCGAGGCCTTTTGACAACATCGCTTTTGTCATCGGTGACTTTGGAGATCAAGTAGAGGCTGACCTCCTCGCCCTCGCAGAAAAGCTCGGAGCAAAGGGCCACATCCATCACCAAGACCAGCCCCTCGGGACCGCCCACGCCGTTTGGTGCGCCAAGGAATGGCTCGAGGGCGAGACCGTGGTTGCTTTTGCCGACACCCTCTTTCGCGCAGACTTCCAGCTCAACGCCGATGCCGACGGTCACCTCTTTGTAAAGCGCATCGACGACCCCCGCCAATTCGGCGTGGTGGTGTTGGATGATACCGGCGCCATTGTGGAATATGCAGAAAAGCCTGAAACCCCCGTTTCAGACTTGGCCATGATCGGCATTTATCACTTTAAGGACGGTGCTGCACTGCGCCGTGAAATCGACGTGCTCATCGACAACGACTTGCGCAAAGGCGACGAGTTTCAGCTGCCCGATGCCTTTCGGGCGCTCACGGAACAAGGCGCGCGTTTCATGCCGGGTGAGGTCGACGACTGGATGGACTGTGGCAACCGCCGTGTCACCGTAGAAACCAACAGTCGCATGCTCGAATTTCTCGGAGACCAAGCGAACACGGCAGCTGACGCCACGGTTGAAAACAGCGTGATCATTCCCCCGTGCATCATCCAAGAAGGTGCCGTCATCCGCAATGCTGTTATCGGTCCCCGTGTAACCATCGGACCGAAAACCCATGTGGTGGACAGTGTACTCAGCGATTGTCTGGTGGGGAGTCACACCCACCTCGAAGGGGCACATTTGACCGGCTCTATGGTTGGCAACCACGCACGCATTGTCCGAAAAGCAGAGGACATCAGCTTGGGGGACTACTCAGAATCCACATGTTGAACCCTTCGCCATACCAATGGTGCCTGGGGATGGTGCTGATTGCCTTCCTGGGAGGATGCGGGGTGCTTGGAAAGACCCGCAACACGGCCAGTGAAGGACTCGGTGCCGTTGACGGCGCGTTTCATTCGTCTTATTACAAGGCACAAGTGGCCAAGGTGAAAGGGGACCAATCCGGCGCCCGGGAGGCACTGTTGGCGTGTCTCGATGCAGACCCAGAGTCCGCTGTGGTCCACTTCGAACTCGCGCGCATCGAGCGGAAGGAAGGCCAATGGACTGCGGCCATGAACGCTGTCGAGCGCGCCGTTGAATTGGACGGTGAAAACCCTTGGTATTACCGTGAGTTTGCTGAAATCGCATTGGAGCTGGGCCGCAACGCTGATGCAGATGCCGCGCTAGAATGGCTGCTGGTCAACAAGCCTGAAGACGACGTGGCCGCCATGATGCTGCTCGATCTCCGCAGTGCCGAAGGGCGCTTTGAGGAGGCTGCTGACGTGGTCGATGTTCTTGAAAAAGAGTGGGGACCTGATCCTGAATGGCATTCAGAGCGGCACCGCCTCCACCTCGCCAGCGGCGACATTGAAGCCGCCCTTGAGGACCTCGTGAACTTGGAAAGGGACTTTCCTGAATTGGTAGAAGCCCCCTTGCAGCGGGTGCGCATTCTGACTTCAATGGGCCGCAATGAAGAAGCGGAAGAAGTCCTTCGAAATGCCCTCATCAGAACTGGCAATGGCCGCCTTCATTTGGAGTGGGCCCGACTGCTAACCGCCAAAGGGGAAACCGATGTAGCACGTCAGCACGTCCGCTCAGCCTTTGCTTCTGAGGATGTCCCTTTGCAAGAAAAGGCGGAGATCACCTGGACCTACATTGAATTGTCTGAGCTCCAACCCGAACTCCAAACTGAGACCGGACAATTGATTGACCTGCTGCTCGAGGCCTACCCCAACGATGCCGCCCCTTTTGAATTGCAAGCCGCATTCTTGGACATTCAAGGACGGCCTCTAGAAGCTTTGGAGGCTTTGGGCGAGGCCCTCGACCGAGATCCGAATGCAGCGGACCGCTGGCTCGAAGCCTGTCAATTGGCCATCTCCACCAAGCAATGGTCCCGGCTTGACGGGTTTGCCGAATCTGCGGGCAACCTCTTTCCCAGCCTTCCGGTATTCCCCTACTTCCGGGGTATGGCATTCAAGGAGCTCGGTGACGACAAGTTGGCAGAGCGCCAGCTCAAGGTCGCACGCAACCTCATTGTCGACAGGCCAGAATTCGAGTCAGATGTGCTGGTTATGCTCGCTCAAATCGCCCACGACAAGGGTGACCATGTCGCTTCTGACGGCTGGTTCGACTTGGCCATCGAAGCCGATCCGCAGAACATCCTCGCCCTCAACAACTATGCCTACTACTTGGCTTTGCGCAAGGCCAAGCCACAGCAGGCTGTAGAGATGGCCGCCCGCGTGGTGTCGCTTTCTCCAGGAGATGCGAATTTCGAAGACACCTATGCTTGGACGCTTTATGTGGCCGGTGAATTCGAGGAGGCGTTGACCTGGATCGAGCTGTCCCTTTTTCATGAAGGACAGCGTCCTTCTCCCACCGTACTCGACCATGCTGGCGACATCCTCATGGCATTGGACCGGGTGGATGAAGCCCGTGAAAAGTGGCGCGCTGCCATCGATGCTGGCGGAGACCCCGCCACCATCAATCCTAAACTCAGTGCCGAATGAGGACTGTGCTGTTGCTTTTTGCGGTGCTGCTGCTCGCGGGCTGTACCAACATGAGGCGGCTTGAAAAGGGCAAGCCCATCCGCTCGGAGAGTGCTTCAGGAATTGTGCGCAAGCACTTGGCCACGTTGGCCAAACCGGAGTGGGCCGGCATGAAACTGCAGGTTGAGGCAAACCTCAATGGAGAGCGCAACAGCTTCAAGGTCAATGCCCGCATGCGCCGAGACTCCGCCATTTGGCTCAGCATCACCCCAGCGCTTGGCGTAGAAGCTGCCCGCATCCTGTTGACCCATGACTCGGTCTTCTTCTTGTCCAAAGTGCCCGGAAACAGGTTTGGCTATATGGGGGAATATGCTGCTTTTGACAGCTTACTGGGTACCCATTTGACATACGCTATGGCCCAGCACATTCTGTGTGGTGAGGGCATCAACCTCCTAGACGAGGAAAGCAAATATGTGTCCAAGGTGGACGGGCGAGAGCACCTGTTGATCAACAAATACAAGCACCGGGTCAGGCGTTTGGTGGGTGTAAAGGAAAAGGAAATCAACCCCAACGACAGCTTGTCATTTGAGGCTTCCATTGAGGTTCAAGAGAGGGTCCTTAGCCGGTCCGATGATGAAGACCTCCTCGTGAAGCGTTACTGGTTTGATGGCTTTGGGTACCAATTGACCCGCACGCGTTTTGACGACCTCTACAATGGGCGGTCCATTGAAATCAGCCATGGCAGGTTTGAGCCTGAAGCCGGCGGCTGGATCCCGCACCGAACAGGGTTAACCATCGCTTATCCAGAGGGGACGCAAAGCATCAAAATCGAGATTTTGAGGGCCCGATATGGGAAGCCATATCCGATGCCCTTTTCCATTCCAGAAGAAGTCGAGCGCAGGAATGGCCTTTGAGCAATGCCATAATTTTGCGCCCCGTGCTGCTGTGCTGTGGGCGGCATTGGTCCTTTGTGTAACGGCCTCGGCTCAAGGCAGCAAGAAGTCGGAATTAGAAGCCGAACGCAGCGCTATTTCTGCCCGAATTGCGGCAACCCAAGCGCTCCTTGAAGATGCCCGCAGCGACCAACAACGCACCACCCAAGAGCTCTCCCTGCTCAAAGAAGAGCTCAATTTGCGCCAACAGTTGCTGTCCAACCTCCGAAAGGAACGCCGGGCAGCGGAGCGGAGGCTTGACGCCCGAAAGACCAGTGTCGAAGGTGCCGATGCTCAGCTCGATGCCTTGAAAGAGGAATACGCCGAAATGATCCGCGTGGCGGCGCGGTTGGAACGGGGAGATGCCCTCTGGGGGATGCTGCTCGATGCCGAAAGCACCGCCCAAGCTTTCCGCAGGCTGCTCCTCATCGAAGAATACGGCCGCACCCGAAAGCAGCAGGCAGAGCGCATCGCCTCCTCCACCGCAACCCTCCGAGAAGAGCTCAATGCGCTCAGGCAGGAACGCGCTGCTTTGGTGGGCGTAGAAACTGAGTTGCGTTCTGCACGCGATGAGGCCAAAAGTGGCGCCCGCCGGCAGGAGTCCCTTCTTTCCGAGCTTCGGACGCAAGAGCGCCGCCTCAAAGACCAACTGGCCACAGAAGAGGCGCGGCGCGCTGAACTCGGAAAAGCCATTGACCGTCTGATCGCCGAAGCCAACCGCTCTTCTTCATCAGAAGCAGGGTTTGCTGCAACACCTGAGGGTCAGATTATCGGCGCGGAATTTCAGGCCAACAAAGGCAAGTTGCCTTGGCCCGTTGCCGAAGGGGTCATTACGGGACGGTTTGGAACACACAACCACCCCACCCTTCCTGGTATCAAGATTGAACGGCGTGGTGTCGACATAGCCACCTCGGCGGGTGCTGCCGTTTCTGCCGTTTTCAGCGGGCGTGTATCCAATGTGATCGGCATTCCGGGAGGAGGCATGGCGGTCATGGTGGACCATGGCTCTCACCGCACGGTGTACGCCAACCTCAGTCAGGTATCTGTTTCAGATGGACAAGACATTCGGACGGGCCAGCGCATCGGAACGGTGCTCGACTTGGGCACAGGCCACCGCGCACACTTTGAAGTCTGGGATGCCGGTGGCAGTGCTCCGCTCAACCCCGAATTGTGGATCGCACGATGAAGTACGCACTCGTCGGAAACCCCAACTGCGGGAAGACATCGCTCTTCAACACCCTCACCGGGTCCCGCGCCAAAGTGGCCAACCTCCCTGGCGTAACCGTGGACCCCATCATGGCGAGGTTGCGCACAAACCGCGGTGTCGATTCGGCCGTGGACCTCATCGACCTGCCGGGTACATACAGCCTTCACCCCAAGGCGCCGGACGAAGCGGTAACACGTGATGCGCTGTTTGATCCACAACACACCTACCGGCCCGATGGCCTCATCGTGGTTATGGATGCAGCCAACCTAAAGCGCAACCTCTACCTCACGCTTCAAGTGCTCGATCTGGGATTGCCGTCGGTGGTGGTGGTCAATGAAACCGCCCCTACAAGTTGGTCCAAGGACGCGTTAGAAACCGCACTGGGATGCCCCGTGCTTCCCGTTCACGCCTTGAATGGAAAAGGCACCAAGGCCCTGAAGCACATGTTGTCCTCTGGCAGTATGGTGCCCAGGAGCAGTGACTCTGCGCTGGACAGCGCCAAAGGTTGGCGGTCACGTGTGAACCTCACAGCGTTGGAAGCTGCTTTGCCCGACGTGAGCCCCTCGGGAATGGATTTGTTGGTCACGGCTGATGACACCCCAGATTGGCTGGACGCGGCTTCCAAGATCACATTGGCCGCCATCCGTGCCGATACCGGATGCGGCTCGGCGGAACTGCAATTGGGAGAGGCCGCCCACCGCAGCCGACAGGTCCGCGACATCGCCACAAAGGCGCTCGGTCAAAACCCACCGGCCAGCCGCAGCATCAGTGCCCGCATCGACCGCGTACTGACACACCAGTTGGCCGGACCCCTGATTTTAATCGGGGTGTTCTTTTTGATCTTCCAAGCTGTTTATGCCTGGGCCACCTGGCCCATGGACCTCATCGATGCCGGGATGGGTTGGCTCATGGCAGCCTGCCGTGCCGGACTGCCCGCTGGATGGTGGACGGACCTCCTCGTTGATGGCCTCCTGGCGGGACTTGGGGGTGTGGTGATTTTCGTGCCCCAAATCGCCCTGCTGTTTGGCGCGGTAGCTGCACTGGAAGAAAGCGGGTACATGACGCGTGTGGCCTTTATGAACGACCGCTGGTTGCGGAGTCTGGGGCTGGACGGACGTTCGGCCATTCCTTTGTTGGGTGGATTTGCCTGTGCGATTCCCGCCATTCTGGGGGCGCGCACCATTCCGGGCAAACGAGAGCGTCTGTTGACCATCCTCATCACCCCTTGGATGACGTGCTCGGCGCGGTTGCCGGTGTACCTCTTCCTCATCGGTTTTGTGGTGCCTTCACAACCCTGGGGTCCCGGAGGCCTGCTCAACCTGCAGGGTGTCTTCCTCTTTGGCATCTATGCTGCCGGACTGTTTGCAGGGCTCTTGCTCGCATGGATCCTGCACAAGGGCATTCCCAAAGCGGCCCCCACCCAATTTTTGCAAGAGTGGCCGCCTTACCGCGTGCCTTCACTCAAGCGCACCGTGGAACAGGTGTGGATGCAAGCCCGGGCTTTTGTCGAGGGCGCTGGCAAGGTCATCGTGATGGTTTCCATCATTTTGTGGGTGCTGTCCAATACGGCGCCAGGAGGGTTCGCCACCGCAGACGCCGAGCACCAGGAGCGGGTCAATATGATCACGACCGCGGGGTCCAATCCCGAAGCATTGGAACAGGCTGAGCTCGACTGGCAGTCCAACCGCATGGCTGCTTCATGGTCAGGACGACTGGGTGACTTCATCGAGCCGGTCATCGCGCCATTGGGCTATGACGGAAGAATGGGCGTGGCCCTTATTGCTTCGTTTGCCGCTCGAGAAGTATTTGTTGGCACCATGGCGACTTTGTATGCCGCACCAGACAGTGACGAAGGGATAGGACAATTGAAAGCGCGATTGGGTCAGGAAATAAACCCTAAAACGGGTCAACCCGTACTCGGAGCCGCTACTGCGATGTCGCTCATCGTGTTCTATATGTTGGCCATGCAGTGCATCTCAACCATAGCCATCGTGCGTCAAGAGTTGGGGAGTTGGAACATGGCCGCATTGCAAGCCTTGGGCATGACCCTCGTGGCTTATTTGGCCGCTTGGCTGACTTACGCAGCGCTCAGCTGATGGGCTTTACCCACATCTGATCGGCCTGCTCTCGCCGCAGCGCCACCACATGGCCACCAGCAGACACGGCCATAGGATCGCCCAAAGGCGCGATGTGCCTCACCTCTATGTCCTCGCCCACGGTACAACCCATCTCCATCAAGGCCAACATGCCCTCTGGGGCGTCGATCCGTGTGAGGGTGCCGCGTTCGCTGGCTTCGAGTTCACTGAGGCGCTTCAGGTCCATGTTGCAAGCTCGCTCAAGGGCTTCAATGCTGCCCTCCCCTGAAGGGGGGATTTTGCGTGCGGCGTAAAAGGCCATAAAAAAACCCGGCTAGGAAGCCGGGTTTTGTTGTGGGTCATACTGGACTCGAACCAGTGACCTCTGCCCTGTCAAGGCAGCGCTCTGAACCAGCTGAGCTAATGACCCTCTGCTGAAACGGACGGCGAATATACGATGCAGCAGCGTCACATGTCACCGCCAATTCTCCCCTCCATTGAGCGGAAGTCCAAAACATAAAAGTCAACCGATGGTCGAGCGCCAACCCTCAACCACCAGGGCGCCAATCCTCCAGATTTACGTCCAGCAAGGCCTCCAATGCATCAATGTTATCAGCAAACAGTGGGTACAGGGATTGTCTGTCCTCATCCGTCAATTGGGGCAACCCCTCCGAAGTATACCACTGACGGCCCACCGCATTCTTTAAGCCCTTGGGCATTCTTTGCGCCAAAACTGACTTGATCCCACTGCGTGTCAACCAATGGTTGATGCCTTCAAACCGGGCGCGTCCTGCTCGGTTTCCGGAAGCAGACGGCGCCTCGGGAATGCCCCCTTCCAATCCCAACCACTGAACGAGGTCCTCCCAAGTGCTGGTGTCATTGAGGTGTTCGTTGAGCACAACCTTGATGCGGTGTGCCGGAAAATGCTGCTTCCAACGTTTCACGGCCTCGGCATAGAGCCCGGATTCCACAAAAAGTTCACTGCTGCCCCAGCCTGGGTTGGGGTGTACCTGATCTGCTGCCACGGCCGCCATTAGAGGCAGGTCTGTGAAACCGTATTTCCGGGCCATTTGCCAGTGCGAAAACAACCGCTCCACAGGGTTCCGCAATGCAATGAGAATCGCAGCTTCTGGATGTGAAGCCGCTACCTTCTCTGGCGCGTGAAGTGAGTTGAGGTATGAGGTGCTGCACTCTCCTACCACCCTGTGTTCCGGCCTTGCCTCTTCGAAAAGCGCGGCGTATTGGGCCGCATCCCGCACAAAAGCAACCTGCCGGGCCAACAGTGGTTTTTGGTTGAAGTACAGTTCCAAATCGTCGGGCGTATTGGCCTTGAATGCCTTGGAGAAGCCCTCCGTTTGGATGTCCGTAGAGTAGTAATTGGGCTCCTTAATGGGACTCAAATAGACCTGAGTATGACGCGAGAGCCGCTCATGAATTAGGGTTGTCCCCGCCTTGGGGGCACCAATTAAAAAGAAGTTCAGCTTTGCTTCCACCATCCGCTGATCAATGAAACCATGAAAAAACCATGTTGACGCCGGATGTACCACACGCCGAGCCCATTCCAGAACAACATCCCCAAGGCGGCCGAAACAGCGCCCCCCACAATGCCCAAGGCGGGCACAAGAAACACCGCCGCTCCCAGCTGAACAGCCGCAGAAACCGCTAGAATTAAAAGGCCTGCCCTTTCTCCTCCCGTCATGTTGAGGAGGTACATCACAGGTCCACAAAGGGCATTAAAACACTGTCCTGCTGCCAGAATGAGCAGGGCTTTGTACACCTCAGGTGCAGTAAAAGCGTCGCCCCATAACCCCAACAGCCAAGGGCCCAAAGCGACCAAAAACGCCAAGCCCGGCAAGGCCACTGCCGTATTCATCCATCCTATGCGGTGAACCGTGCGGCGCAAGCCTTCTCGATCACCCGATGCGTGCAGGGCTCCAAACGTGGGGGCTCCAAGCGCATTGACGGCAAATTGTGTGAACGTCAACAATGCCGCCAGCCTGAAGGCTGCGCGGTAATGGGCAACCGCAGCCTCATCCATCCAAGCCGCCAACATTGCAGTATCTGCCCAACTCAATACAAGGTGCAACATGCTCCCGAGCCATATGGGCGCCGCCAACCCACGCAACACCGCGTTGTCTTTCCTTTTTTCGTCAGCTGTCGGAACGGAGCCGTCCAACCTGCCTGCCCGATTGAACAAGGTCACGGCACTCCCCATGCCAAACACCGCCAGAATCAGCGCGGTGATGGAGAGCACTTTGGTGGGCGCCCAACCCATCAGTACAATCAAGACGGCGCCCATGAGCATCCACCAACCGGGCTGCAAGAGGGCATACCAGCCAACCCTTCCAGTGCCACGGAGCGCTTCGCCTGCCCAACCAATCAAAATCCACGAACCGATGGCCAGGCCCAACCACCCATCCACTGAAATGCCCCATTGAAGCCCGGGTGCCATCAAGCCACCGGCGGTCACCAAGGCTGCAACCAACACCAAAGGCTTGGTCCATTGAAGAAAGCGCCGAACAATCCGGCCATGGGCCCCTTCTGAAGACCATCCGCCAAACAGTTTGACAACAGCCCCTTCCAGCCCTCCACGCAAGAAGGTGGCACCGACCGTAATGGCCAACACAAACAACTCTGCCCGGCCCAACGCGGCATCCCCGAATTGACGCGCCACCAAAAGTGAAAACAGAAAACCCCCAAAAGCCCCGAGCACCTTGATGAGCAACACCGTTCCGGAACCGCTCAACAACCGGCGCCAAGAGCCATCAAGTTGCTGGGAGTGATTGGAGATGTTTGTCAATGTGGCCTCTTTAAGGTGGGCACTGCGGCACAATGCCTTGGCAGCCCCGCCAGGAATCGAACCTGGATCAAACGTTTAGGAAACGCTTATTCTATCCGTTGAACTACGGGGCCGTTCGGCAAAGAAACATCGCCCACTGCGAAGCTGCAGAAAAAAGCCCCGCATCCGATGGGGAGCGGGGCCGGGGCCTTGTTGGGGTAAGGCCCCTTAGGCGGGGTGGGCAATACTGGGCTCGAACCAGTGACCTCTCGCGTGTGAGGCGAACGCTCTGAACCAACTGAGCTAATTGCCCTAAAACAGGGGGGCAAAGATAGACAAGTCTTTGGCTCAAACACGCCGAATTACCGGCCGTTCAGGACGTCCAAAAACGTCCGTTTACATTCAAAAAACGGCAATTTAACCTTCAATTAATGTTTTTCGTCTAATAATATGTACCTTTGCGGTAGTGAAATCTCAATGTAGTGTGGCACAACCCTTCACCCTACAACGGCATTCTACGCGCAATCCTACACGCTATGACACTGAGCGACTTACTTCAACTTTTGGCCAACTTTATGGAGCCCGTGACCAAGGACAACGTCATGTACGACCTCAATGGAGATGGTATCATTTCAACGACGGACCTCATCATCTTGCTCAGCCAACTGCTCTGAGTTGACCCTTTGGTGCGCCCTGCAGGACTTGAACCCGCGACCCAGGGATTATGAGTCCCCTGCTCTAACCAACTGAGCTAAGAGCGCATATACCGCTAACAGCGGCCGCACAAAAATACGCATTGACTGCTGGCCAACAGTCTAAACTGTGCCCATCCAGTCAAACTCAAGTTCCCTACGCTGCATGTCGGCGCGTACCACTTGAATTCGAACTTCTTGGCCCATTTGGATGACTTGACCCGTATGCAATCCCACCAGGCATTGCCGCTCGGTATCGATAGAAAACCGGTCCGTCGAAATGCCCTTGATGTCCACGTAGCCCTCGCATTTGTTGTCCAACTCGATGTACAAGGCTTTAGAAGAAAGGCCGTTGACCACACCGGTAAACTCAGCCCCCAATTGGGCCCCCATAAACTCGACCTGCTTGTATTTGATGCTGGCGCGCTCAGCCTCAGCTGCGCGCTTCTCACGCTCACTGCTGTGCGCGCAAGGCCCGTCCAAAGTGCCGGTGTCTATGGGCGCCCCTCCATCCAAATAGTGCTGTAAGCTCCGGTGCACCATCATGTCTGGATAGCGTCGAATCGGAGACGTAAAGTGGGTGTAGTGCTCGAAGGCCAGACCATAATGACCGATGTTATCGGTGCTGTATTCGGCCTTGGCCATGGAGCGTATGGCCATTTGTTTGACGATGCGCTCTTCGGGTTTGCCGTCGGCCATTTTGAGGAGCTGACTGATGGCTTTGTGCGCATTTCCAGGCTCTGTATCGGGCATCTTGTAGCCGAATTGAGCCACAAACATCCGCAGCGACTTCAGCTTCGTGGGGTCCGGTGAGTCGTGGACGCGGTAAACGCCGCCGGGTGGTCGGTTCCCTTTGCAACCTGCGATCCACTTGGCCACCCTTACGTTGGCGAGCAACATGTAGTCCTCGATGAGGCGGTTGGCGTCCAACATGCGCTTGATCAGCACCTCAATGGGCTTGCCCTCTTTGTCCAGCCTGAAACGGACTTCTTCCGTATCAAAGTCAATGGCGCCTGCCTTGAAACGGCGCGCCCGCATTTTGAGGGCCAGCGTTTGCAATTCCTTGACCTCATCTGCAAGGTCTCCCTTTCCGGTTTCCAGCCTTTCTTGGGCCTCTGCATAAGTGAACCTGCGGTCAGAATGGATGACCGTCCGGCCGAACCACTCTTTGACCACTTCGCCCTCTGCGTCGAGCTCGAACACCGCACTAAAGGCAAAACGGTCCTCGTTGGGCCTCAATGAACACAGGTTGTTGGACAGGACCTCAGGCAGCATGGGTATGGTGCGGTCAACGAGGTAAACGCTGGTGGCGCGTTCCACAGCCTCTTCTTCAATGAGGCTTCCCGGGCGCACATAATGGCTCACATCGGCGATGTGCACCCCCACTTCTAGGTGGCCGTTTTCTAGCTTCTGTACACTGAGGGCATCGTCAAAATCCTTGGCGTCCTCGGGGTCAATCGTGAAGGTGGTTATCTCGCGGAAATCACGGCGGCGCGCTACCTCATCCGCTGGCAGTTCCTGAGGAATGGCCTCTGCCTCTGCCTCCACTTCTTCAGGAAAGTGGTAGGGCAATCCGTATTCGAGCAAAATGGCGTGCATCTCAGCCTCGTGGACTCCTGGGGCCCCGAGCACTTCGACCACCTCTGCAATGGGAGGGTCTTCGGGGGACGCCCAATCGACCAATCGTACCGCCACTTTCACATCTTGGGGGGCGTCGTTCAAGAAGCGCGCAGGCACCAAAAAGTCACGGTGCATGCGCTTGTTGGTGGGGGTTCCAAATGCGTAATCCTTGACGTGTTCCAAAGTCACCACATACAAATCCCGCGCCCTTTTGACCACTTCGGAGACATAAGGCACTTCTTTTCTGCCCCTGCGCATCCAACCCAGCTCCACCGTATCTCCCCAAAAAGCTGTTCCTGTTTGTCCTTTGGGAACCATAATGTCGTCTGCCTCACCGGGCACACTGACGAAGCCTTTGCCATAGGCCGTGATTTGAATGGTGCCTTGAACTGCAGCTTTGCGGCCGCCTGTTCCGGTAGACTGATCCCTTCCATGCTTTCCACGACGGTCGTCCCTGCGCCCTCCTTCTTCGGGCATCATAAAACGTCCCTTGCCCACTGCTTTAAGCCTTCCTTTGGCTGCCTCTTGCCGCATCAATACATGCAGCATTTCCTGGATGTCTTTGTCGGCAACGCCCATGGTGCTGGCCACCTGACGGGCATTCATGGGGCGGCCAGGCAGCCCCTGAAATATTGCCATGACATCCTCCAGGTATTTACTGGCGCCGCTGAGCCTCTGGCCACCGGCCAATGCGGGGCCAAAGTCTCCGCTGTTGGGGCCTTTTTTACGGCCCTTTCCCGCAGCGCCTTGCTTGCGCTTGCCCCCTTTTTTACCTCCTTCTTTACGCGTGCCGGCCATCTCAGATGCTCGATTTACCGCAAGGTCGCACCTTGCTACTGCGATTCGACGGCCCAAAGCAAAGGTTGTGACGCTCCCGTTGCGAACTTCCCGCCCGAATGTCACCCGACACCCCCCTTTCGTCCCAGGACCGTCCGTCCCCACTTCACCGTTGGTTTCCTCACCGTTGGCGCGACCATGAGCTGCTCGATTGCGGCGGTGGAGCCCGTCTGGAACGTTTTGGTGAACTGGTGCTTATTCGGCCTGAACCCCGCGCGATTTGGGAACGGGGGATGGACGAGTCCCAGTGGCGCCGACTGTCAGCAGCCGAATTCATTCCAACCGGCCGCACCAAAGGCCAGTGGGTTCCCCACCAAAGCGTGCCCGATACCTGGGAGATTCAATACCCGCTTCACACTGGGAAAAACTTGCACTTCTCACTGGAGATGACCCGGTTCAAACACGTGGGCATCTTCCCGGAGCAAGGGGCCAATTGGGATTGGATCGCCCAACGCATGGGGCCGGGTAAGCGCTTGCTCAACCTGTTTGCATACACCGGCGGTGCGTCACTTGCTGGGCGCGCAGCGGGCGCCGAAGTCACCCACGTTGACGCCATTAAACAGGTGGTCTCATGGACGCGAACCAACCAAGAATTGAGCGGATTGGACGGCATCCGCTGGTGTGTAGAAGACGCCCTCAAATTCTCTGAGCGCGAAGGAAGAAGGGGCAACCAGTACGACCTGGTCATCATGGATCCTCCTTCTTGGGGCCTCGGCCCGAAGGGTGAGAAGTGGAAGCTCGAAGAGCAGGTTCTGCGCCTGGTCTCAGCAACGTCAAAGCTCGTTGCACCCGGAGGAGCCGTCATCATGAACACATACTCCGGCGTGAGCCCATCGGCCTTGGAAAACATGTGGCGGGCTGTACTTCCAGACGCGAAGATGGAAGCTGGAGAGCTTTGTTTGCGCAGCGGAACAGGGCAAGTCCTGCCCACCGGCTCTTTGCTGAGGCTTGAGCGCCCTTAAGCCTGCTTAACTTCGGGGTTCATGTTGCGCTACGCCCCCCTTTCCGCCGAGAACTATGTCCGAAACCGCAAGGCTTTTGCCGATGCCCTTGCTCCCGGAGCCCTCGCCCTGTTTAGTTCCAACGATACCTACCCTACGGGCGCAGACGGTACACTTCCCTTCCGGCAGGACTCCAACATGCTGCACATGTGTGGGGTGGATCAAGAAGAAACCGTCTTGCTCGTTTTCCCGAATGCCCACAATCCCGCTGACCGCGAAATCCTATTTGTCACCGAAACGAGCGCTGAAATCGCCATCTGGGAGGGCGCCAAGCTGACCAAGGCAGAGGCCACGGCCCAAACTGGCGTGAAGCAAGTGCAATGGTTGTCCGCGCTGGATCGCACGATCCAGAGGCTGGTGACCGAATGCAGCTGCTGTTACTTGCACCAGAACGAGCACACCCGGGCCAAGGTCGTGGTGGAGACCCGTGAAGCCCGGTTCAACAAGTGGTTCACCGAGACTTACCCCCATGTGCGGATTGAGCGCAGTGCGCCCCTCCTACACCGCTTGCGCAGCATCAAATCCGAAGAGGAAATCGAGCGGATGCGCCACGCATGCAACATCACCCGCGATGGATTCAACCGCGTGATGAAGTTTGTAAAGCCCGGCGTCACCGAATTTGAAGTGGAGGCCGAATACCTCCACGAATTCATACGCAAAGGGTCCCGTGGTTTTGCCTATACCCCCATCGTGGCCAGTGGCGCCAACGCTTGTGTGCTGCACTACATCGAGAACAGCGCAGAATGCAAAGCCGGGGATGTCCTCCTGATGGACGTAGGCGCAGAGTATGGAAACTATGCCAGCGACATGACCCGTTGCCTGCCGGTGTCTGGAAGGTTTACCGACCGACAGCGCAAGGTGTACGACGCTGTACTCAGCGTCATGCGCGATGCCATGAAGTTGCTTCGCCCTGGGGTAAGCTTGCACGAATACCACAAAGAAGTGGGGGAACTCATGACCGCTCAGCTGCTGGGATTGGGGCTGATTGACAAGCACGATGTAGACAAGCAAAACCCCGCATGGCCCGCATACAAGAAGTACTTCATGCACGGAACGTCTCACTTTATTGGGTTGGACGTGCACGACGTGGGCCTCTGGCATGAGCCCATCCAAGCGGGCCACATCTTCACCGTTGAACCGGGCATTTATATCCAAGAAGAAGGACTGGGCATCCGCCTCGAAAACGACATCGTCATCCGCGAGAACGGATTCGACGACCTCATGGGCGACATTCCTGTCGATGCTGAGGCCATCGAGGACGCCATGAACAGTTGAGCCATGGGCAAGGAGGCGGCAGAAAAAGTCATGTTGGGACTCCAGCTCCCTACCGACCCGCGTTGGGTGGCCTTGGTGGAGTCCAACATCTCAGAAGTGCTCACGGACCACGCTTGGTGTGAGCAGAAGGCGGCTTCAAACGCGATTTCTACGATTGTGCGCTATCCCGAGCTCACAGACCTGGTAGAGGAATTGACGCGCATCGCCATGGAGGAGATGGAACACTTCGGCATGGTCGTCGAAAAGATCAAGGCCCGCGGCTGGACCCTGGGTCGCGAGCGCAAAGACCCTTACATCCACGACCTCGCAGCGTTCATCAAAAAGGGCGGCAGTCGGGAAGAGCAGTTGGTCGATCGGCTGCTGCTTGCGGCCATGATTGAAGCCCGCAGCTGTGAGCGGTTCCGCATGCTTTCTGAACGCATTGAGGACGAGGACCTGCGCACATTCTACCACGACCTCATGGTGAGCGAAGCACAACACTACACCAGCTTTATCGGTTTTGCCCGCCAGTATGGAGGGCGTGTAGATGTGGATGCGCGCTGGAAGGCCTTCCTCGCCCACGAGGCACAAGTCATCCAGAATTATGGCCGCAGGGAGACCATGCACGGCTAAACCCCATTACCACAAAAGACCCCATCATGTCCAACGCCCCCAAGCCTGTCGGCCTTTACCCCCTCACCCGCCGCGTCGGTGATCTGTTGTTCTTGAGCGGCGTCGGGCCGCGCATTCCAGGAAGTGGTGCCCATGACGAAGGGGTGCCGGGGTTGCAGCAAGACCACAACGGCAACTTTACCAGTTTTGACTTTGAGGCACAAGCCAACGGCGTCTTGGCCAACGTTCGCGCCATTCTTGAAGCGGAGGGCGCCCGCTGGGAAGACCTGGTCGACATCACGGTTTTCCTCACCGATATGCAGCGTGACTTCCACACCTTCAACCGCGTCTACCGCGAGCATTTCGAGGGGGTAGACGCCGCCATGCGACCCTGCCGTACCACGGTTGAAGTGGGTGCCTTGCCCACACCCATCGCCGTGGAATTGAAGTGCGTGGCCCACTGTCCCCGCTGAGTTTCGCGTTTTGGCACTGTTTTTGACTCTGTAGTGCCATGCGTATGCTGACGTCCACCCTTTGGCTTGCTGTGGCAGTGCTCCCGGCCTTGACCAGCGTTCAGTCCGGCCCAACCGCTGCAGCGGTCCGGCCCTGGCGGCCCGCAGTGATTTCAGCAGACTCTGCGGCGGCCCTTCCCCATCTGCCCTTGCGCGCCGTCGATGCCTTTTGGCTTCCGCACCAAGAAGAGCTAGTCTACACTGTGCGCTATGGATTCATCGCCGCAGGGGAGGCGCGCCTCAGCACGCAGCCCGGACCATCGTATGGTGGAAGGCCAACCATGCAGGTCGTAGGAACAGGCCGGACCACCGGGGCATTTGATTGGGTCTTCAAAGTCAGGGACCACTATGAGTCCCATGTCGACAAATCGGGGCTGTTTCCACACCGCTTCATTCGAAAGGTGAAAGAAGGGGGCTATCAAATGGACCGGGAGATTGTCTTTGACCCTTCGCGGCGCAGCGCATGCACCCAAGAGAAGGGCGAAGAGCGGTTCCAAGTCTTACCCGACTACTGCCAAGACCTTGTGTCGGCATTTCACTACGCCCGCAACCTGCCTCTGGATTCCCTTGTTATGGGAGGGATTGTCGAGATTCCCACTTTTGTCGATGGCAAGGTTCATCACGTGCGCGCCCGAAAAATTGGGGAAAAACAGGTCGACGTCAAGGCGGGTAGCTTTCAATGCTGGGTGTTCCAGCCCCTTGTCAAGAAGGGCAGAATCTGGAAAGATGAGGAAGATTTGACCCTCTATGTGAGCGCCGATGCACACCGAATGCCCGTCCTGGTGAAATCCAATTTGCTCGTCGGTTCCGTGCGCTTGGAACTGATCGAACACCATGTGACACCAACCGCCCCCATACCGCAGTAAATTCGGCCCATGCCCGAAGCCAACACCTTCGACCCGGCCGTTCTGGACCGGCTCGAGCAATTGAGGGACAAGTACGCCGCCATGGGGCAGGACCTCGTGTCCTACCTCGACGGCCTGCTCCATGCAGACTTTCCCACGTATTGGGATTACATCAACCTCGACACTTTGTTGAGTCTGCAGCACCCCGTTACCCCGTTTCCCGACGAGGAAATCTTCATCATCTATCACCAGACCACGGAGCTCTATTTCAAGCTCTCGCTGCATGAGTTGCGCCAACTGCACACTTCACAGCAGATGTCCGGTGCTGAAATGCTGGGCCGGATTCAACGGGTGAACCGCTATTTCAAGGTTCTCGTGGACAGTTTCGACGTCATGGTAGAAGGCTTAGACCACAAGCAGTTTCTGAAATTCCGGATGTCCCTGCTTCCTTCAAGTGGATTCCAAAGTGTTCAATATCGCCTGGTCGAATTGGCGTGCACCACCATGGACTGCTTGGTCCACATTGAGTTGAGGCCAACCCGCCTCAGCCACGGCTTCGAAGACGTGGAGTCCATGTTCGACGAGCTGTATTGGCGCCGGGGGGCTACTGAGTTGGCGACAGGACAACCCACGCTCACCTTGAAGCAGTTTGAAGCCAAATACCGGGACAGCATCATTGCTTTCTCTGAGGAGCGCTTTCATTCAAACGTTCGCCGACAATGGCAGGAGCTTCCCGAGTCAGACCAAACGCCAGAACTGCGAGAAGCATTGCGGACACTCGATGAGCTGGTCAATGTACACTGGCCCCTCTCCCACTACCGAAGCGCGGTAAAACACCTGCAAAAAGATCCCGTTGACATTGCAGCCACTGGTGGCACCAACTGGCAGAAATACCTTCCCCCTCGCTTCCAGAAACTCATCTTCTTCCCTGAACTCTGGAGCCAGGAAGAAGCGGACAATTGGGGCAAAAAGTGGGTGTTGCAGAACATCGGTCACAAGTAATCCGCTGAAGCGTTAAAACCGGACGAAGGCAAAACTTTTTCTCTTGCCCTTCGTTCAAGGACTGCTGCAAGTCAAGTTTGCAGTTCTCATCACAATGCGGCCTCTCTCTCCATACAGCGTCTTGATCAGCTCCTCCCTCATCTGTTGGATGGCGGGAATGCTGGCGGGTTGCGGAGGTCAACAGGCCGATGTCGACAGCGCGCCCCTTTTGGCGTTTGGCCGATCCGCTGTGGAGGCCAAGCCTCCCTTGACAGCAGAAGAAAGCCTAGCGGAGCAATTCGAATTGTACATCGACTCGGTGGCCTGGACTACTGAGTATGGCGAAGTGCGTTCTGGCCAAAGCCTCTCGCACATTTTGACGCCTTTTGGAGTGTCCAATTCAACATTGCACCACATCGCTACTGAGCACCGGGATCTATTCGATGTGCGGCGCATGCGGCAAGGAAAGGCCTGGTGGTTGTTCCGCACTGCACAAGACTCCATTGCCCGTCAATTCGTCTATGGGATTGATGACAGGGAGTATGTGGTCTTTGAGCTCACAGGAGAGAAATCCGCCCGGCGGGGGCGTTACCCTTCGGAAACCCGCCGCAGCTATGTTCAGGGCGAGGTAATGGGCAGTTTGTACCAGAGCCTGGAGGACGCCGGTCACACGACAACCTTGGCCTACGCCATGTCCAGCGTCTACGCTTGGACCATCGACTTTAGCCGCATCCAACCAGGGGACCAATTTCGCATCGTCTACGAACGAGATTGGGTCAACGAAAAGCCTGCAGGACTGCCCAGAATTGTCGCCTCAGAATTCATGCACCGCGGACGAAACTTCCCCGCATTCGCCTTTGACCAGGGTGAAGGGATGGACTATTTCGATGAGACTGGTGCCAGTTTGCGCAAGGCCTTTCTCAAGGCTCCTGTGTCATTCTCTCGGATCTCGAGCCGGTTCAACAAGCGCCGATTTCATCCGGTTCTGAAAAAAGTCAAGGCCCACTTGGGCACCGACTATGCCGCGCCCCGCGGCACAGAGATTGTTGCCGTCGGTGATGGCGTCGTTACAAAAGCGAGCTACACGAAGGGCAACGGCAAATACGTCAAGATCCGCCACAACGGAACCTACACGACGCAGTACCTGCACATGAGCCGGCGCAATGTGAAAGAAGGTCAGGCCGTCCGCCAAGGCGACGTGATCGGCTATGTCGGCAGCACTGGCCTGGCCACTGGTCCCCACGTCTGCTTTCGGTTTTGGAAGCACGGCCAACAGGTGGACCATTTGAAGGAGGATTTCCCCCCTTCCACTCCCATCAAAGAGGAATCGGAAGGGCCGTTTCAGGCGGCCTGCCGAGTTCTGCTGGCCGAAATGGCCCAATACGACTCAGACGACGGGCCCCGCCTCGCCGCCTTGGACCAATAATTCTGCCTGGGTTCAGGGGCCGATGGCCTTGAGCAAGGAAACCCCCAATCCATCTGAAAGTGAACGGCCCGATTGCGACCGTTCTGGGTGCCATTGTACGCCCACGAGAAAGGGCAAATTCAGCGTATCTCGGTGCCGAATCCCTTCGGTCAACCCGGCAGGGCCCTCCGCCCACGCTATGTAATGCTTGGACAATCGGTCTATGCCTTGGTGATGGTGGCTCACATACCTGCCCGAGTCATCCTGCATGAATTCAACAGGTCCAGCCGACCAAACCTTGGTGACCCGCACCTCATGCAAGGTGTCGGCGGTGTGGCCAGGGTATCCGCCCCTGTGGCCGTCGAACCCGGCATCAGGAAGGTGGGGGTGCAAACTCCCGCCGCCGTGCACGTTCATGACCTGCAGCCCTCTGCATACGCCCAGACAGGGCAGGCCCTGGTCCAATACGCGGTCGAGCAACAGGTGTTCAACACGGTCGCGCTCCGGATCAATGCTGCCGCATTTCAAAGTGTCTTCCGCTTGACCATATCGGCCAGGATGGATGTCTTCCCCACCCGTCAAAACCACAGCGCCAGCCTTGAGCATCTCAAGCTCTAAAGCGACCGAATCCGCGCCATATGCCTGGACGAACCTCAATGGCCCGATGCCCTCGTCAGCGGCCAAGCGGCCCAACCATTTCCTATAATTCTGACTGCTGTAAAACTTGGAGAGGATCAACGTTGTGCTGTCCGCAGATTCGATGGGTGAGGAAGGTCCAGCCTGAGGAGTACCGGGTGATGTGCAACCCGTCCAAACGAGGACCAGAGCGCAACATGCGGCCAGCGCCAAACGCAAGGCGCCGCTCATGACCCTTGCCAAGCTTCGACTTCCTCTAACTGCAATGCCGGCAGGTCCAGCTTGTTCTTTTTGCGGAACCCGTTGAGCTTCTCGCGCAAGGCGCTGGGCTTGGCCTCTCGGATGGCCTCAGCGGTGTCGAACCCGGCTGCGGCCACGTGGGGTGCCCAATCGCTCGAAATGCCCAGGGCCTCCAAAGCCGCGAGGTCGGGCCCGGTGCGGAATACCTCGGGGCGCATTTGCGGGAAGAACAACACCTCTTGGATGGACGTTTGGTCGGTCAACATCATAACCAAACGGTCGATGCCGATGCCCACGCCGCTGGTCGGCGGCATGCCGTATTCCAAAGCCCGGAGGAAGTCCTGGTCGATGAACATGGCCTCGTCGTCACCCCGCTCCGAGAGTGCCACCTGCTCCTCAAACCGCTCGCGCTGGTCGATGGGGTCATTGAGCTCAGAGTAAGCATTGGCGACCTCCGTGCCATTGATGAAAAGCTCGAAACGCTCCGTATAACCTGGCTTTTCGCGGTGCACCTTGGTAAGCGGCGACATTTCGACCGGGTAGTCTGTGATGAAGGTGGGCTGCACGTAGTGCTCTTCGCAGCACTCTCCAAACATCTCGTCGATCAACTTGCCCTTGCCCATGGTGTCGTCCACCTCGATGTCGAGGTTGGCACAGGCTTGCCGCAAACCGGACTCGTCCATACCGTCGATGTCCACGCCTGTGTGCTCGAGGATGGCGTCACGCATGGTCACCCTGCGGTAGGGTGGTGTGAAGTCGATTTCTTTGCCGGCCAAGGTGGTCGTGGTGGTCCCATGGACTGCGGTGCACACCTCGCCCAGCAGCTCCTCCATGGTCTCCATCATCCAGTGGTAGTCCTTGTAAGCGACGTAAAGCTCCATGATGGTGAATTCCGGATTGTGCGTCCGGTCCATGCCTTCGTTTCGGAAATTCCGCGAAAACTCGAAGACCCCATCGAAGCCCCCTACGATGAGCCGCTTGAGATAGAGCTCATTGGCGATCCGCAAATACAGCGGGATGTCCAAGGCGTTGTGGTGGGTGATAAAGGGGCGCGCAGCGGCGCCGCCTGGGATGGCCTGCAACACAGGGGTGTCCACTTCGAGCCAGCCCTTTGCCGTGAAGCTTTCCCGAATGGCCTGAATCACCTTGCTTCTCGCCTCAAAAGTCTGTTTGACGTGGGGGTTTACGAGCAGGTCCACGTACCTCATGCGATAACGCAGCTCGGGATCGGTAAAGGCGTCGTGGACGTTGCCGTCCTCGTCGGTCTTCACCGAGGGCAGTGGACGAATGGACTTGCTCAATACGGTGAGCTCTTTCACCAACACACTGGGCTCCCCGGTCTGGGTGGTAAACGTCGTGCCCTTGATTCCGACCACATCCCCGCGGTCGAGCAGCTTCTTAAATACGGTGTTGTAAGTGGTTTTGTCCTCTCCCGGGCACAGCTCGTCACGGTTGAGGTAAATCTGAATCTTGCCCGTGGCGTCTTGCAACTCCGCAAAGGAAGCTTTGCCCATGATGCGGCGGGAGAGGATGCGCCCTGCGAGGCAGACCTCCACGGCTTCTTTGAAGTCGGCCGCAAGCGGCGCGGCATGGGTGTCCACGGGATAGGCCGCTGCTGGATATGGGTCTATGCCCAATTGGCGAAGTTGCTGTAGGCTGTCCAAGCGGACGCGCTCCTGTTCGGATCGGATCATGGTGACTTGATTCAAGGCGAAATTAGGTTGTCGCGGGGCGTCTTGCAGGAAGTAAATTTGTGTGGAACACTTCGACATGCGCTCACTCATCGCTTCCTTTCCCGACCAGCTCTCCGCAGCGGCCGCTTCCATGGCGGCGCAGCCTTTGCCCTCAACGCGTCCCGAACACGACCACGTGCTCGTTTTGGGCATGGGTGGCTCTGGCATTGGTGGACGTTTTCTTTCGGGTTTGCTGGCCGACTCTTCCGGGGTGCCCGTGGCATCCTGCCACGACTATCACATCCCGTCCTGGGTCAGCCCCAAGACCGTGGTGATCGCCTGCAGCTACAGTGGAAACACCGAGGAAACCCTCGCCGCCTTGGCGCAGGCCATTCAAAAAGGCGCGCAAGTCAGGGCGCTCACTTCTGGAGGCCAATTGGGGGCCATGGCTGCTGAACACGGTTGGCCGGTGCTCACAGTACCCGGCGGCCACCCCCCGCGTTCTCAGTTCGGATGGGCGGTGACCGGCCTGTTGCACCATTTCGCGGCATTGGGCCATGCGCCTGCAGACGCCCAAGGCGTGCTCGCAGACGTACAAGCATCAGCGGATGCCCTGCGCAATGGAAGCGAAGAGATTGTTGCCCTGGCCGATAAATGGGCGGACTTGTTGATCCAAAAAACCCCCATGCTATACGGAGACGCTGCGCTCGAACCCGTGCTGATCCGGTGGCGTCAACAGCTCAATGAAAATGCCAAACGGCTCTGCAACCACCATGTCTTTCCAGAGATGAACCACAACGAACTTGTGGGCTGGGAAAGCGGTGACGACAGCATTGCCGCCTTGTTCCTGCACACAAAAGAGGACCACCCAAGAACCGCCGAGCGCATGCGCCTGTGCAAAGAAATCTTCTCGAAGGCCGGTGCTTCTGTGGTGGAAGTCCACGCTGTTGGCGCCACCCGTCTTCAGCGTTGGATGCACCTGGTCCACCTCGGCGATTGGCTGAGCCTGCTGATGGCCGAAAAGACCGGTGTGGACCCCGTCGATATCCGCTACATCGACTACCTCAAAGGGGAATTGTCTAAAATGGCATGAGGCCTTTGGTGCATGTCCGGGACCTGGGTCAGGCGGCTTACAAACCGACTTGGGACCTCCAAGAGCGTCTGCTCAAAGAGGCCGTGGACCGAAAAATCGCCCGGAGAAGGGCTGGACTAAGCGAGACAGACAGGCCAGATTCAGGGCACGACCCCGATCACCCTTGGCCTGAACACCACCTGCTGTTTGTAGAGCATCCTCACGTCTTGACCTTGGGCAAAAGCGGTGACGCCAACCATGTTGTGGCTTCCGCTGAACGCCTTGAGGCCCTCGGCGTAGAGTACCATGAAATCAACCGCGGTGGAGACATCACCTACCACGGACCTGGCCAGTTGGTCGCCTACCCCATTCTCGATTTAGATCAGTTCCGCACCGATATCGGTTGGTACCTGCGGCAGCTCGAAGAGGCCGTGATCCGCACATGCTCAGACTGGGGAGTTTCATCGGGCCGCGTGGATGGGCTGACCGGCGTTTGGATAGACCCCGAGGCGGGACAGGCCGCAAGGAAAATCTGCGCCATAGGGGTCAAATGCAGCCGCTGGGTGACCATGCATGGACTGGCATTCAACCTCAACACTGATCTGGATTTTTTCAATCTGATCGTTCCGTGTGGCATCCAAGACCGGGGTGTGACCAGTCTGGCAATAGAAGCCAGCAGAAAAGTCAACAGAAGGGAAGCTCAGGATGCGCTCAAATCGCACCTTTTGGACGTACTTGGGGCAGATTCAGTAGCCTAACAACCATGAAACGCTTCTTCTTTTGGCTGATCTCACTGGGTATCGGCTTTTACGCCTTGAGCGTGATCACAGACAATGATCACGTTTGGACTGGCCTGAGACAGTGCTATCTGCGTGGATATAAGACCGCGCAAATCGACGATATGGGGTTCCAGTCTTTGCGCAGCATCCCCGCTTCGGAATCGCCGCGACCATGGCCACTGCACAGCAGATACAACAGCTTCGATCTGCCCGAGTCCCTGATCGACTCAACACACCGCTGGAACACGACTGCCCTGACTGTCATTCACAGAGACTCATTGCTCTTGGATTGGAAGTCGGACCGCATTCCTGGTGCAGATACCATGCGGACCAATTCTTTTTCCGTGGCCAAAAGCCTCACCGCGCTGGCAATAGGTGCCGCGGAGAAGGAGGGCTTGCTCAGCGTGCATGACCGTGTGTCCAAATACCTGCCTCGGTTCTCCCAAGGACCCGCAGCGGAATTGACCATCGAACAGGTGCTTCAAATGAGATCGGGCATCCCTTATGGCGAGAGTTACAAGAACCCTTTCGGATTCATGTCCAAGTGCACATATGGTGACGACATCCTCCTGAGGCTTGGAGGTTATACTGTCGAAGGCTCCCCAGGTGCGCCTTGGAAATATCAAGGAGGCAACACCCTGCTGCTTCAGGAAATCCTATTGGAGGTCATCGACGTTTCTCTAGGTGCTTGGTTTTCGGACAAAATCTGGGGGCCCATAGGAGCGACAACAGAGGCAAAATGGGCGGTGGACAATGCCGGTCATGAGCGCAATTACGCCTGCTTCTACACCACGGCTTCAGAATTCGCCCGGCTGGGCCAACTCTTGCTCGATTCAGGGCAAGTAGACGGGACACCCGTTCTAGAACGTGACTTTGTACGCAGAATGACCACCCCCATTGGGCCCCTTGCGGACGGAACAGACATCCAGCATTATGGTTATCAAATCTGGATGGGGACCCACAACGGGGTGGCTTTTAAAAGCATGCAGGGGCTTCATGGCCAATATGTCATTTCCATTCCTGAGCTGGAATTGGTCGCCGTACGCACTGGGTTCTTCCGACCAAAGGGTAAAATCAGGGGGATTGACGTGGACGTTTACCAAACAATCGACATGGCCAAAGCCGCATCCACGCTGTAGATTACAGATACAAACTAAATTCTATCGTCTGCGAATTTGCATTTTATCGGGTCGAATGCGTATATTTGATATTGTAGCGTTGCAGGAAACACCTGTTATGCGACAACCAAATCGTCCGCCAATGAATGCCCAGCTCGATGCCATCATCGTTGATGATGAAGCACCCGCTCGTGAGGTACTGCACAGTCAGCTTGAACGCCACTGTCCATTTATCCGAGTCATAGACCAAGCGCCAAATGCCCGCATCGGATACGATGCCATTCGAAGTGGACGGCCCCACATCGTCTTTGTAGACATTAGGATGCCCTTTGAGTCCGGATTGGACCTCGTAGACCGATTTGATGATCGAGATTTTTATGTGGTGTTCTACACCACCTATCAAGACTACGCCATTGATGCCATTCGCCGCCAAGCCTTTGATTATCTGCTGAAGCCTATAGATCCCGTTGACCTCCAAGCTTGCGCAGAGCGGATTCGGGAGCACTACAGGATCAAAATGATCGAGAACGGTGACTTTCACCGCAAACTTGAAATCACCACTTCGGGCCAGCGCCACTTTATCCGGCATTCAGAAATCCTTCACGTTGAGGCCAGTGGCAGTTATGCGTGCATTTACAAATCCGACGGGGGCCGCCTCATGGTATCGAAGAACCTGAAGTACGTCGAAAGTCTGATCAACAACAGCAAGTTTGTCAGGGTTCACAACAGCCAGCTCGTCCACTTGAACAAGATCCGTCAGTGCAACTACCGCACGAATTCCATCACCTTGGTCAATGGAAAAGAAATTGCCTTGGCTGTTCGGAAACGCGAGGATTTGCGCCGCCGCATGGCCGAGCTCCTTTCCAACGAAAATGACGGTGGATTTAACGCCGCGGTCGCCTGAATTCGGGATTGACCGCTACAAAACAGGACCGAAGCATGGGTAGGCCGCTACCTTTGTGCCACCATGGCTTCTTCTCCGACTGACATCCGCACGCTCGACACAGAGGGCCTCAAAGACGTGGCTGTGCAACTTGGGCAGCCGGCCTTTCGGGGCAAACAAATTGCCGAATGGCTCTGGACCAAAGGGGCCTCTCGGTTCGAAGACATGACCAACTTGCCGCAAGCTTTTCGGGCTTCGCTCGCTGCAGAATATTTGCTCTCCCCCATTCGGGCTGAAGAAGAGCAAGTCAGCCGCGACGGCACTGTGAAATGTGCCTTCCCCATTGAAACAGGTAAAGTGGTGGAGGGTGTGTTGATCCCCGCCAAGGAAAGGATGACGGCCTGCATCAGCAGCCAGGTGGGGTGCAGTCTTTCTTGCGCGTTCTGCGCCACAGGGAAGCTCAAACTGATGCGGAACCTCACGGCAGGTGAGATTGTGGATCAAGTGCGTCACATTGCGGAATTGGCCGAGCGCCACCATGACCACCGCTTGACGAACATCGTGTACATGGGGATGGGCGAACCCCTCTTGAACTACCGCAATGTTCTAGAGTCTGTTGACCGCATTACGGGCACCCCTGGATTGGGAATGAGCCCCAAACGCATCACCGTTTCAACGGCAGGAATCTCCAAAATGATCCGAAAACTGGGGGACGATGAGGTGCGCTTCAACCTGGCGCTCAGCCTGCATGCCGCACAGGATGAGAAACGCAACCAAATCATGGAAATCAACGAAACCAATGACCTCGCCTCGTTGAGGGATGCATTGGTGTATTTCCACGAAAAAACAGGGAGCCGTGTCACCTTTGAGTACATCTTGCTCGGAGGATTCAATGATGACATTGAAGATGCGCGCGACCTCGCCCGCTTCGCTTCATGCGTTCCGTGCAAGGTGAACCTCATCGAGTACAACCCCATCGATGGCGCAGCCTTCCAGAAAGCGGATCCCGAGCGCACCGACGCTTTCTGCGCCTTCTTGGAAGAAAAGTTCAACATGGTCGTCAATGTCCGCCGCTCTCGTGGCGAGGACATCGATGCTGCTTGTGGACAGCTGGCCAACAAAAACAAGCTGGCCTCAGGCGCTGCCTGAATGTGCTGCTGCAAAGCTTTGGGTGCTCGAAGTGACGCCTCAAGGGCGTCGCAGTTGGGGTTAGTCCAGCTTGAGCACCGCGAGGAATGCTTCCTGAGGGACCTCCACTGAGCCCACTTGGCGCATGCGCTTCTTTCCTTTCTTCTGCTTCTCGAGGAGCTTGCGCTTCCGCGTAATGTCACCGCCATAACACTTGGCCGTCACGTCTTTTCGAACAGGCTTGATGGTTTCACGTGCGATGATCTTGGCTCCAATTGCAGCTTGCAGAGCGATCATGAATTGCTGCCGAGGGATGAGCTCCTTCAACTTCGCACAGATGCGCTTTCCGAGGTCAAAGGCGTTGGACTGGTGCACCAGTGCTGACAAGGCGTCCACCTGGTCTCCGTTGATGAGAATGTCCAACTTGACCAGCTTCGATGGCTTGTATTCATCGGGGAAGTAGTCAAAGGAGGCATAACCACGAGAGACGCTTTTGAGCTTGTCGTAAAAATCAAATACGATCTCTCCAAGTGGCATGGAAAAGGACAACTCCACGCGGTCCGAAGTGAGGTACACCTGGTTCCCAAGTACGCCCCGTTTTTCGATGCACAGGTTCATAATGGCCCCCACGTATTCGGCTTTTGTGATGACCTGGGCCTTGATGAAAGGTTCCTCCACATGGTTCAGCTTGCTGGGGTCCGGGAGCTCTGATGGATTGTTAATGAAGATGGGCTCGCCCTTTTTGGGGTGGCAGATGTAGCTCACGTTGGGCACCGTCGTGATGACCGTCATGTTGAACTCCCGCTCCAACCGCTCCTGCACGATTTCCATGTGGAGCATGCCGAGGAATCCGCAACGGAAACCAAAGCCAAGGGCGGCCGAGCTCTCCGGCTCGAATACCAATGACGCATCGTTTAGCTGGAGTTTCTCCATGCTGTAACGCAACTCTTCATAGTCCTCTGTGTCGACAGGGTAAATGCCCGCAAAAACCATGGGCTTCACGTCCTCAAATCCTTTGACCGCCTTTTCGCAAGGGTTGGTTGCCAAGGTCAGGGTATCGCCCACCTTTACCTCCTTGGCGTTTTTGATGCCCGATATGATGTAGCCCACATTTCCGGCCTTGACCGTCTTTTCCGGTTGCAGGTCCATTCCGAGCACGCCAATTTCCTCTGCGTTGTACTCTTTTCCAGTATTGAAGAAACGCACGCGTTCCCCTTTTTTGATTTCTCCGTTGAGCACCCTGTAGTAAGCAATGATGCCCCGAAAGGGATTGAATACCGAATCAAACACCATGGCTTGAAAGGGCGCGTTGGTGTCCCCTTTTGGCGCTGGTACGCGTTCAACGACGGCTTCTAGTATTTTTTCTACGCCAAGACCCGTCTTTCCGCTGGCGGGCAGCACATCCTCCGGGTCACACCCAATCAGGTCTACGATTTGATCGATCACCTCTTCTGGGTCGGCACTGGGGAGGTCCATTTTGTTGAGGACCGGAATGATTTCGAGGTCGTGCTCTATGGCGAGGTACAGGTTTGAGATGGTCTGTGCCTCAATGCCCTGGGTGGCGTCAACGATCAGCAGGGCCCCCTCGCACGCCGCAATCGAACGGCTGACTTCGTAGCTGAAATCCACGTGACCCGGGGTGTCAATCAAATTGAGCACATAGTCTTGGCCGCCCTGTGAGTAACGCATTTGTATGGCGTGGCTCTTAATGGTAATGCCGCGCTCTCGCTCAATGTCCATGTCATCCAACGTCTGCTCTTGGAGCTGTCTTTCGTCGACGGTTCCAGTCATCTGCAGAAGACGGTCTGCCAAAGTGCTCTTCCCATGGTCGATGTGGGCGATGATGCAGAAGTTTCGGATGTTTTCCATGCTCATGGCTAAAGTACGACCGAGACCCTCCGATTGATGCGCAACCAGAGCCCTTGATTGGGCGTTTGGTATACACCTAGACGCGCTTCCCCGACCCAGAGTGTGTGCACCGGGCCAATTGGCCACAGAGTGCGGTATATTGCGCACCCGCGAGAACCAACACCATGAGATTTTTTACACTTCTCCTTCTTCTTTTTTGTGCCACCTCGGGCTCCCCAAAAGCCCAGGAGCCTTTGCCTGCAGAAATCTCCGCTTTGTATAGCAAATACGGCGGTTTTGAATATGCCGTCATGATGATGGACCGCGAGGAGTGGGCCGATTACCGTGCCTGGGAGGGTTATGATCAAGCAGCGATCATTGCGGTCATCGAGCGTCACCAGAACACGCCTGAATACCTCGCAAAGAAGGAATTGCGGAAGCAGCAGAGGATGATGCGTTCTGGTGAATGTGATTGTTGGATCGAGCCCACAGAGTCCTACACAGAAATCACGCCGGACATGCAGCAGTTTACCGGTGGTGCTGGAATCGACGTGGACTACGCCCACGGCCCGCTCTCTCTGCCGTTTTCGTTCAACCTCTTTGGGTTGGAGTATGAGGAGTTTTACATCAATTCCAAGGGCCTCATTTCATTTGTGGAGCCGGTCATTGACTGGACACCTGAAGAGCTGCCCGACGCCAACTACAACATCATTTCAGGCTTCTGGGCGGATGCAGATTACCGCCTTACAGGTGACATCTACTACCGCATTACCCCGGATGCCGTGTATGTCAATTGGGTAGATGTGGGTTACTACAACAACCACGATGACCGCACCAACAGTTACCAAGTGGTCTTTTCAGCAGACGGCTCCATTGCCATTGGCGATGGGAACAACGTCCAGATGTGTTATGAAAACATGCAATGGGCCCACGGTGATGTTGGCGGAGAAGGCGGTTGCTGCGGAACGGACCCGGCCACCGTCGGCGTCGATGAGCAAAACAACGGAAGCAACTTTGTGCAATTCGGCCGCTTCAACTTTCAAGACGACAGCTACAACGGTCCTTATGGCGGCGGGCCTGCTGACCAGGACGGCTGTTTCTGGTTGAACGGAAAGGACTTCTGTCTCAATGTTTCGGGCTCCGACCCAAACCAAGCCCCCATTCCCACCGAAACGCCAGGAAGCGGTTGCGCTGACACCCTGTATGTCTGTCTCAACGATACGCTTGATTTGAACTTGGGCTTCTTGGCCCCGGAAGACGGACAGACCGTGGACATCACATTGTCTGATGTTCCCGCCGTCACCAACAACGGCACCTACGTCGACAACAACATTACCTATCTGGACGCTTTCCTCGCGGGAACACCAGAAAATGTCGGCACTTACTTGCTCGAAATCACTGCCACTGACGACGGAACACCGGTGGGCACAACCGTTCTCAGCTATTGGGTTGAGGTCATCGACGTTGAACTTCCCTCTTTGACGGTTGATGGTGACTTCAACATTTGTTCCGGACAAGAGACGACCATCACCTGTAACGACGATTTTGACAGCTACCTCTGGTCATTGGGCTGCTCCGGACCCGAGTGTACCTACCCATTTGGTGGGACATTCAGCGTCACGGCTGCCATCGACGAAGGGTGCACAACCACACAGGACTTCTACATCAACCAGAGCCTCTATTTCCTGCCAGACGTTTGCATTGAGCCCAACCCCATCTGTGGCGACGATACCGCCATTGTCTCGGTCTGCGATGAAAACATGGATGAGTTCGTCGAGTACCAATGGGACGGCGACTGGAATGGTGCTGGTGGAGAGATCGTGGTGCCTGCTGCAGAGCTTGGAGACACCGCTATCGGGGTTACACCCGGCTCCTACCGCATTCTCATCACGAACGATGCTGGCTGTCAGGGACAGCGTGTTTTCAACGTGGAACAAGTGACACAGGTCATTCCTGAAATCACCATTCCCCCTGTGTGCGACAGCTTGTACAGCGTGCAGTTCAGCGGAGGCTATACCACACCAGATGCTGGCCCTCTCCTGATTTACATGACAGCTTCAGACCCATCGGGTTGGGGGGGTGACAATTATTTGGAGGTGACGGTGACCGATGCTGACGGCGACGAAACGGCCTACATCCTCACGAGCTTCGACGTGTTCACCGCCCACACTGACATCCAAGTGTCGCTCGGCGATTTGGTCGAAATCGTTCTGGTCACAGGTGCCAATGCCCCTGTCGATGACTTCAGCTTTACCGTATACAATTGCACCACAGGCAACCCTGAGCCAGTAGACGACCTCCCAGCTTCAGGCGGACTGGTCTATTCTGCCACAGCCAACTGTGAGGTCGATCCCGTAGGGGGAACTTGGGGTGTTGCCGAAGGGTCTGGTTTCTTCTCGGATCCCACAGAGTTCAATACTTTCTTCACGCCTACCAGTGGCTTTGGAGTCTACGAAATCTGCTTTACCGATGACAATTGTGGCTATGCTGCCTGCTATCCTATGGAAGTCAGCACAACCCCATTGGCCAACCTCGTAGGCCCCACTGACAACCTTCAGGCCGACGGAAGCTACCTCCTTTGTGACGGCGAGAGCGCCAACTTCCAGGTGGACACGCTCTACGAAGGAGCGGTTTACCCACTCGACTGGCCCCAAGCCGAAAGTGCCCAAGGGTTCTTTGCGGAATATGAATTCAGCAACAGCGGCTCTTATGACCTATCGGTAGAGGTCAGCAACGCTTGTGGCACCCTCGAATTGCCCTTTACCATCGTGACGTCTGAGCAAGCAGACCCTGAACTTGAAGACGTCATCGTCTGTGAGGATGGGGTTGAAGTGGTGCTCGATCCTGGACTGGACCCCGGCAGCGATATTGAGATCGAATGGACCTTGGACAACGCCAACCTCAATGAAGATGAGTTTGTCATCCTCGCTGATGCTGCAGGTGAATACTGCGTGGAAGCTTCCAATGAGTGTGGTACCGCAGAGGCTTGTGCCGAAGTCGAGATTTTTGTCCCGATTCCAAGCCCACTGCCGAACTACAGCCTGAATTGTGAAGGTGGAAACACCGTTCTCATCGACCCGCTTACCGACAACGATTGGACGGTGACCTGGGAAGATGGAACCGTAGGCAACACTTATACGGCCACGTTTAACCCGCACCACGACAACTGGTTGACGGCGACTTTTGAAGACCCCTTGGGCTGCTCAAGCTTTGAAGACAGCACCTTTGTTTGGATGGGATACCCTGTCGAATTGGGCACCGCTGAGCCCAACCAAACCGCAGACAACACCCCCATCTTCTTGTGTCCGGAAATCCCCAATACCTTCCAGCTCAACAGCACTTTTGCAGTCGATTGGAACTGGTCGTTGGAGTTTCAGTTTGGAGCACCTAGCCCATCGAATTTGAACTTCTTACAAGAGGATGAGGTGACCTTCACCTCAGCGCAAATCCTGGATACGGCCTATTGGTATTCTCCCCTCTTGCTCATCGGAACAGCGTTGAACCCTTGCACCCCTGCGGGGCTCAGCCACCAATGGGAAGTGCAAATCGACGCTTGCGAAGTCAAGATTCCCAACATCTTCACACCGGGTACAGCAGAGGGCTCCATTGGCAAGAACGACACCTTCGAAATCGAAGGTCTCCTCAAGTACGACGGCAGCATCTTGATGGTGTATGACCGCTGGGGAAACCTTGTGTTCCAAAGTGACAATTATGACAACCAGTGGGACGCCCGCGACGCTTCCTCCGGTACGCACTTCTATCTGTTGACTTTGCCCAATGGCAAGAACTTCAGTGGGTCGGTCATGATCCAACGTTAAAGTCCAAGGGTGGCCAAGACGCGAACCCGTTTCGTCTGCAGCGATTGTGGGCATGTTACGGGCCAATGGGTCGGTAAATGCCCCAGCTGCAAGGCTTGGAATACAGTTACAGAATTCAAGGAGTCTGCCAACCCCCGCATGGAGCGGGCGGCCGTCGCAGCTGGTGCGATTGAGGCGAGGCCCTTGGTGGACTACACTGAACACAAAACCGACCGCGCCGGTACGGGTGAGCCCGAATTCGACCGCGTTCTCGGCGGAGGGTTGGTTCCCGGTGCTTTGGTGCTGTTGGGTGGAGAACCCGGCATTGGAAAGTCCACGTTGAGCCTACAAACGGCCATGAAAGCCTCTGGCAAGGTGCTCTATGTCAGCGGCGAGGAAAGTCCTGAACAAGTCCGTTTAAGGGCAGACCGGCTCGGCATTCTGGGGCCAGAATTGCTGATCCTTCCTGAGACCTCTACCGAAGGCATTGTGAGGGCGGTCAAAGAGCACAAGCCCGACTTGCTCTTTGTAGACTCCATTCAAACGCTGCACACGCCCCGTGTTGAAAGCGCTCCAGGCAGCGTGGCCCAAGTGCGCGAATCCACCGCAGAGCTTATCCTGGCCGCAAAGCCACTTCAACTTCCGGTCGTCCTGATCGGCCACATCACCAAGGAAGGGGCCATTGCCGGACCCAAAGTCTTGGAACATATGGTAGATGTCGTGCTCACCTTCGAGGGCGACCGGCACCATGCCTACCGCATTTTACGCGCAGTCAAAAACCGCTTTGGGTCGACCCAAGAAATCGGCATCTTCGAGATGCGTGGCGACGGACTTCACCCCGTCACCGACCCTTCTGGCGCTCTGGTTGGGAATTCCGACTCTAGGCTCAGCGGTACCGCCCTTGCAGTGGCCATTGAAGGGGCACGCCCACTGATGGTGGAAATCCAAGCCTTGGTCAGCAGTGCGGTCTACGGAACCCCTCAGCGGTCGTCCACTGGATATGAACTCAGGCGCCTCAACATGCTGCTGGCGGTGCTCGAAAAACGGTGCGGATTTAAGCTGGGTGCTTCAGATGTTTTCTTGAACCTTGCTGGGGGAATCCGACTGGGTGACCCCGGAATCGACCTCGCCGTCGTTGCCGCTATTTTGAGTTCAACACTGGACCTGACCCTCGATCCGAAAACCGCCTTGTGCGGCGAAGTCGGGCTCACAGGCGAGGTGAGGCCTGTGGCACGTGTGGAACAGCGCATGATGGAGGCGTCCAAGCTCGGCATGAAGCGCATTGTGTTGAGTGGACTGGTCTCCAAGGGGCCCAAACCTCCCAAAGGACTCGAGCTGGTGCGGGTAAACCGCGTCGGAGAGCTTCAAAAGGTTCTCTTCTGAGGGAAATCAGCCTTCTGCGCCGCCTACTACGACCACAAATTCACCCTTGGGTGGATGGGCTTCAAAGTGGGCCTGTAACTCCGCTACAGAACCCCGAACGGTTTCCTCAAACTTCTTGGAAATTTCCCTGCTGATGCTCAACGGGCGCTCAGGCCCACAGAACTCCGAAAGCTCTGAAAGAAGCTTGGGTATGCGGTGGGGAGACTCGTACATCACCGTGGTACGGAGCTCTTGGGCCAATGCCTTTAACCGGGTTTGTCGGCCTTTTTTGTGGGGCAAAAAACCCTCGAAAACAAAACGGTCACAGGGCAGGCCACTGATCACCAAGGCAGGCACAAAGGCTGTCGCTCCTGGCAAACATTGGACTTCCACTCCCGCTGCAATGCAGGCGCGGACCAATAAAAATCCGGGGTCACTGATGGCAGGCGTGCCCGCGTCGCTGCACAAACAAGCATTCACGCCCGCAGCAAGATCAGAAACGACCTGCTCCAACACCTTGTGTTCGTTGTGGGCATGAAAAGCCCTCAGGCGTGCCTCCAGCCCTTTTAACCGAAGCAGGGACCCGGTTGTCCGGGTGTCTTCTGCCAGGACGATGTCAGCCGCTTCAATGGCCTCAATAGCGCGCTGCGAAAAGTCTCCTAGGTTGCCAATCGGCGTGGGCACAACCGTCAGCATGTCAGTGGTATCTGCGTTCCACCCGATCGAGGAACCGCATCACGACAGGGTCTTCTTTGTCCCACTCCTGAAATGCGGGGACCTGTTGGTCCAACCAGAGCACTGCCAATTCGAAATTCCCCGCTTCTTCCAAAGCCTCGAGGACACGGTTAAACTCTACCGCGTCATCTGCAAACAGCATCTTGATGCATTCATACTTCTCAACCAAGCTGAATGCGGTGCGCAAATCCGAAATTGGCTGCCGCTCCATTTGCTCTGCCAAAGTGGGCGAACCATCGGGCTCGAACATGGCTTTTGCTTTTGCTGGCCCCGTTTCGGCAGCAGGGGTCACCGTATTTCCCTCTTGGACCTCTGGTTCTTCAACCGACAATTCTGGAGCATCCGCGACCGGTTCTGGCGCCGCCTCAACCTCGGGTAAGGGCGCCGTGGTTTGAACTTCTTCTTCATCAGAAGGCACATGGGCAGCAGGCTCAAACACCTGAGGCTCCGGGGCAGCAGGCGCCTCCTCTTCAGGTTCTTCAAAGACCACCGGTTGAGGTGAGGGAACCAATTCGGGTGCAGGTGTAGGTGCGGGTGTAGGTGCGGGTGCAGGTGCGTCGAACAACTCCGGTGTTCCGGCATCCAAACGGGCCTTCTCTGCCTGCTCAGATTGTTCTCTGCTGACTTCCTCGATGGCGTCAATTAATGAGGTCTGATAGGCAGCGCCAATGCGGAAAGGGCGGACCGGAAGCCGGTCTGCAGTTTCGCGATCAACCCCGCTTTCAGGTGCCTTTCTTCTCACCTCGTATGAGAACTCATGTGCCTTGAACCGCAGCAAAATAAGCCGGTCCGAAAGCTCTCGAGCATCCTCAACCAAAGGCGTGAGCTCCTCGGGCTCAAGCTCCCCCGCTCGCAACTTGCGCAGTCCATCACTCAGGTCAGAGACCAGGTCCTCCAAATTCTTGAATCCCGCCATTGTCTTGGCTCAATTTTATGTCGCTAAGCTATCGGGGCAATCGGTCGGCAGAACCCGCTTGTCTGGACCTTCATCAACGCGGCACCGTGAATCCGAGGACCACCTCGTGGCCGCCGCCCAAAACTTGGGCCATCACGCCCGTTGCCCAATTCCTGTTGTAACTGAAGGACAACTGGTCATTGACCTTGACCCCCGCTCCGATGTGACCCGCTCCAGCGGACCGATAGCCCGCCATTGCCCAAAACTGTTGGCTCTTGTCCACCCTCAGCGCTGCCGACCATTCGGCAGGAACCGGCCTCAGGTGCTGGGCCTGCACAATGGGCGTCCATCCCAATCCGCCCTTTTCAAAACGGTAAGAAAGCATAGCACGCAAGTGAGATTCCAAGCGGGAATCCCTTCCTGTCCCTTCGAATACCGGCAAAGCAGCACCCAAGACCTGGCTTGCCGACACCGCGAGGATGAACGTTCCGTCGGAAAGCAAGAGTCCAGCAGAAGCGTCGGGAACGCCGATTGTCTGGTAAGTGTCACCCAAAACAGGGTCCCCCGCTTCTTCGAGTTCAATCTGGTTGCCGTCGACCGAATACTGCATCCATCCCAACCCCATTCCAAACGACAAGTTCCAACGTTCCGTCCAGCGTGATGTGTAGGCGAGGCCCATGTGCACCCCCGCCATTCGGGTAGGGCCAGCTATGTCGCTCCAAGCGCGCGCACCCCAACCCAAGGCAGATGAACCTGTCGGTGAGGTCAAGGCCAAAGAGGTGGTCCTGGGTGCCGAGGGAACCCCGGTCCAAGGGCTGCGTTGCCACAGACTTACATGGATCAAGGTGTCAGCTCCAGCAGCGGCCGGATGCGCGTCAAAAGCGTGGTCTAGCGGCAGGGTGGTCACCGGCAACTGTTGGGCGAACATCGCCGAAGCCATGGTGATCAAGACTACAGCCAATGGCCACCTCATCTGAGCGCGGGTGTTGCTATTTGCCCTCATCGCATGATGGTAATGGGACCGGTCCACTCGGTCTGCAGCGCGGGCTCATTCACCCGAATGTGATAGTAATACGTCCCTACAGGAACGAGAATGCCGTTGACTTTGCCGTCCCAAGCGCCGTCGTTGGCCCCTTGCGTAAAGAGCACATCGCCCCAGCGGTTGAATACGGTGATTTCTGCAGAGGGGTACTGGTCCAAACCGTTCAAGTTCCAGAAGTCGTTAGTGCCATCGTCATTGGGGGTAAAACCAGACGGAATGTCCAGTGTCTGAAGCACTTCGACGAGGACGGTGTCGGTGCCAACGCAACCTTCAAGTGTCGTGGCCTGAAGGATGAAGGTTGTGGACTCAAACAAGGGGTTGGTCGGGGTGGATGGGGATTCCTCGAAGGCCACCTCGGTACTCGGGCTCCATGCATATGCCCAGGATTCCTCTGCCCCTCCTGCACCCAAGCTGGCCGCGGCACCAGAAACAATCAGCGCGTCCTGCCCCGCCTCAGGTGTGGGCAGCACAAACCCGGTCACCAACACAGAATCTTCTTGGACGCAGCCGAGGCGGGTCGCTGTAAAATTCCAATAGTGGTCACCCTCCAAAATGCCGTTAAAAAAGGCGTTGAGCCCCACGCCATTGGGCCCATCTTGAACCGACCAATACGCTTCGGTGGCCCCTGTCGACAAGGCCTCCAGTTCAAGCGGGGAGCCCGCACACAAAGCGGTATCCAACGGAACGGTGAGGGACACGTCGCCTTGCGCCAAAATGGGGATGGCCTCAATGCCTCCTGCGCAGCCTTGGGCGTCCACCGCTTCTACCGCATAAAGACCTTCGCCAATGGAGGCCTGAACAGGCCCTTCGGCCCACGGTATCCCGTCTAATGTCCAGTTCACCAAGTAAGGCATGCCTGCACCGCCATTGACGGAAACCGACAAATGGCCATCCTCGTCCCCTGCGCAACTCGGACGGGCCAAACTGTCCAACACCACCACGACGGGCGGAGGCGCCGGAACATCGACCAACAAGACTGCAGGGCAACCTGCGCTGTCCAATGCTGTGACTTCATAAACGCCCGCGCCCACTCCGCTCACCGTGTCGCCCACAGCCACTGCACCGAAGGGTCCGGAAAAGGTGAAGTCCACTGCGCCACTTCCGTTTTCCGTGGTCAAGACCACCTGTCCATCCTCACTGTTGGCGCAACTGGCAGGGTCCACTTCTGCAAACAATTCAAAGTCGCTGGCAGGTTCTATGTATACCGTGTCGAGGAAGGTGCACCCGACGGAGTCGGTGAGGGTCAATGGATAGGACCCTGGGATCAAGAATGGCAAAAATGTGCTGTCCGCCGCGCCCTGAACCACCAGAGCGTAAGGAGGTAAACCGCCGAACAAGGTCAAGGTGGCTTCTCCGACCAAAGCACCGCCGCATGCAGGTTGGACCAAGTCTTGATCCAACGACAATCCACTGGACAAGGAGGCCAACTGTACGGTGGTATCCACACTGCAACCGGCGGCATCCACAAGGCTCCAAGTGTACTGCCCCTCTTCAAGGTCTGCGGGCCCCACACCTGTTCCTTGGACAGAATCCCCATTCAAGGTGGTGCCTTGCCACACCACATCCCATGGGGATTCTCCACCATTGGGGTTCACCTCAATGCTGCCCGTTCCCCCTTCGCAGAGGGGCTGATTGACACTGGCTTGAAACACCAATGGAAGTGGAAGCACCACCTCAACCTGCCCTTGGGAAGAGCAACCTTCGCCCAAAGAAGCGCTCCAACCATAGGTGCCTGCAGCCAGGTTGTACCAGGTCCAAACACCGGATGTCGTGCTGTCTGCAACCTCATCGGCTGGGAGACCTCCCAGCGCGACCACCAGGGCTTCCACATTGCCTGTAATGGCAATGGATACCGCGCCCGAAACCGCACCTTCATCGCAAAAAACAGGCAGCACCTCAGCTACTGCTGTGAGGCCTCCCTCCGTCACTACCTCCAGCGTTCCCGTGGTGTCGCATCCGTAAAAATCCACCGCAGTCCAGGTGTATTCCCCAGCGGTCAAACCGGTCCATGTGTCGGTGTCCGGCCCCCCTGTCCATTGAACTAAAAGGGGCGCTGTACCGCCAGAAACAATGGCTTGTACTGTGCCATCAGAGACGCCTGTGCACGACTCGGGCTGCACTTCAGTGGTCACCTCCAAAGGAGCGGCAGACAGGACCTCCACCAAGGTGTCTGCCGAACAACCGCGGGCATCGATGACCCCCACAGTGTAGGTTCCTGGTGCTAGGTTTTCGAGCGGGGCCTCAAGGGGTCCCGATTCTCCGGCGGCTCCCAAGGTCAAAGGAGCGGTTCCACCGCTTGCTTCAGCCACAATACTCCCGTCTTGTCCACCTGAACATTGGACGCCGTTGGCCGATGCCGTCAGCTCGAGGGCGGGTACCAGGTCCACTTCCAATACCGTGTCCCGCATGCAACCCGCACCGTCTGTGATGCTCAAAACATAAGTTCCTGGCGTCAGCCCCAATGTATCCAACGAAGACCAAGTGGTGAGCCCGTCAGAGGATGAGCCTGTAGCCTCCAAAGGAGGAGTGCCCCCGTCAATGCTCACGGTGACCCCTCCTGCCGCTTCATCGCAGCCAAAAGGAAGGACGTCAACATTCCATTCAAACAAGCTCACGCCCGTCATCTCGACCTCCACGATGACGCTGCAGGTGCCGTCTTCTATGTCGATGGAGTACTGGCCTTCAGGCACAGATTCCCATGTCGCGCCATTTTCAATCAATGCCGTTGGTGGCCCCAATGCTCCTGCATCTATCGTGAACTGACCCGTGGGGTCGCCACCGACATATTCCACTTGGATCAGCCCCCCTCCTTCGCAACCAAAGGGCACGACACTCGCGGCCGCAACAATGGGCGGATTTAGCACCCAAGTGGTGTCCGATGTGCACCCGCGATCATCTGTGGCTACCAGCACATAAGTGCCCGGGCCAAGCAGGCCGCCTTGCACAAATTCAATGGGGGTGCCGTTTGATGTCAATGCCAATTCTACAGGAGCTGCTCCACCCGCGGCTGTCGCATTGACCACCGCTTCACCGGTCTCACAGTCTACAGCACCCAATGAAAGGTCGATTTCTAAAGGAGGGAGGATTCCCACTGTAACATTGGCGGTTGCCAAACAACCGAAATTGTCGGAAACAGCTGCCGTGTAGCTTCCTGGTGCCAAGCCTGTGGCCGAGTCTGCGGCCGAAACCACAGCTTCGTTCTCATCGGTCCAGCTCCAGTCGTAAGGGAAGGTTCCTCCTAAAACAGAGCCCGTTGCTGTTCCATCTGTGCCGTTGCACCCCACAGGGTCTGCGGACAAGGTCAATTCCAATGGTGCAGGCTCTTGGACCACTACGTCCTCGGTGGCTTGACAGCCATTGCCATCGGTGACCTCGATATTGTAGTCGCCTGCTCCAATGCCATCAATGTCTGGGCCCAGACTTGGTGAGCCGCTTCCTGTCCAAACAAAGGAATAGCCCGGCGTCCCCCCAGAGGCAGAAGCAGAAGCGCTTCCATTGTTTTCTCCTGCACACAACGGGGGTGTTACAGCAGCTTCCAAAAACAAGGAGTCCGGAGATTCCAACACGACAATGGTATCCAAGATGCACCCCAACACGTCCATGACGCCAAGCCCATACGCTCCCGAAACAAGGCCCGTTGCCGTAAGTCCCACGGCCACAACTTGGGCCGACGCCGCGTCTAACCAGACCGCGTTGTATGGTGAAAGTCCTCCGGTAACTGTGGCTTCAACACTGCCTGATTCACTCAGCGGACCTTGGGCACACAGCGGCATTTCGGCAGAAATGGATACGGCCAGCGGCTCGGGGTCTTCCAAAGTAGCGGAACCCGATGCGGCGCAACCGTTGGCGTCCTCCAGGACATAGCTGTATGTGCCCGCTGCGACATTGTTGAGGAATGTGCCTTCGGTAACGGAGCCATCGGACAAGGTCCACTCTACACTGTAATCAGGGGTTCCACCTTCCACGATGGCGCCCACAATGCCATCGGACAAGCCAGGACAGCTCGGGGAGGACAAGAAAGCATCGGCCACCAAGGGATCAGGTGAAGTGACCTCAATGCTCCCTGCGCCCACGCAGCCATCCGAAGCGGTGACCAAGACACCATAGGTCCCTGGCAGCAAAAGCGTGAGCGAATCAGCATCTGGGCCTGTTGCCGCAAACCCGCCTGGGCCTGTCCAATCATAAGAAACGGCGTTGTCGAAATAAGCCGTCGCCGTTCCGTCAGCATCGCCAAAACAACTGACTCCGGTGGCTGATATGTCGACATCAACAGGGGGAGGTGCTTGAAGGAAAACAACCTCTGATTGCGAACAGCCCCCTGAATCGGTGGCCGTCACCAGGTATCCGCCCGCCGGCAATCCAATCACGTCGGCCTCATCGCCAACTTCCTCTCCTTGGGCATTGTCCCATTCAAAATCAAACTCCCCTCCTAAACCACCTGTGGCCACTGCAGCTACAGTGCCATCGGAGAAGCCAAAACAACTGGGGTCTGTGGTAAAAGTGAAAAGTTCAATCTCAGGGATCTCAACCGAAATGATGTCTTGATCTGAACACCCATTCTCGTCTACCGCCGAAACAAGGATGACCTGCTCACAAATGGACCCGCCAATCGGACCTGTTTCGGCCGCATCATGGGACCAGGAATAGGTGATGTTGCCCTGCCCAAAGTTGGGCGTGACCACGATCTCTCCTGAGCATGGGTCGTCGCAGGTGGGAAGCCGCGTGATGGACGCGCTGATGAAAAAGTTGAACGGCTCGTTGAGGGTCGCACCCAGCGGCGGACATCCTGGAATGAACACGAGGTAACTGCCGGGCCCGAGGTTGGACTGTGTGGCCCCAAAAAGCGTGTCATTGCTTTGAAGCCAGTAGATTTCACCGGATTCAACGCCGTCTGGAATGGCGACCGAAAGCACGCCATCATCGGCACCACTGCATGTGATAGGCTGCAGGACGTCCACTGCATCGGGACAGTCCGACTGAGCTTGGGACAGCGCAGGTGCGGCAAGACAACACATCATCCACCACTTGGCACCGACCACAGCCCACCCTTTGGTAAAGGTCAAACGGGGTCTGTATGCTCGGGGGCGGTGTGTCATTTGCGCGATAGGTTCTATACGGCCAAATCCAATTTGGGTTGCGGCGAGATCACTGGAATGCAGCACATGGGACGTGTCCAGATTTGATGGGGCAAGCCAGCACCCCAATGGTGATTTCGTGCGTGTTGGCGGATGCTTGACTCAAGGGTCCAACGTTCCAGTCGTAGGCATAGCCAATGGTCAGGTTTTCCATAACGTTGAGCGTCATCAAAGCCGCCAGTGCTGTTTCATTGCGGTAGCCCAAGCCGAAACGGACGGATTCGTCATAATCGAACATCGCCTGCACATCGACCGCAACCGGCGCCCCCGCCGCAAAGCGAATGGAGCCCGCTGGGTGGAAGCTCCATGGTCCGTCCAATCGGATCATGGAGCCACCGGTCAGGCTCACATGGCGTTGAAACCGGGTGTCCAGGCCCCATTGGTCCACTGAAGGTTCGATGAGGTTCTGAATGGACAGGCCCCAAAACGTGTACTTGTTGTACGCCCAAACGCCAAAGTCCATGGTGGGCGCCAGCAACTGATTGGCGTTGGATGTTATGGCGGGATCATTGCCCGCCTGGAAGTCCGGGAGGACGATATCGCCCAGGGACAACCGATACTGCATAAACCCAACCGCCGCGCCTGCTGCCAACCGCCACCCTTGGGCCATTTTCATGTGATAGGCATAGGCCAAGTCCAATTGGGTAAACCCGTATGGCCCTGCGGAGTCGTCGGTGACCCGACCGCCAAAACCATGGACGCCACCTCCGGCGGTTCGCCCGAGTTCGCCCTGCACATTGGCAAAGGCCGTCTGGGGAGCGCCATCGAAACCCGCCCACTGTTGGCGGAAACCCGCTTTCAACTCAAGGCAATCGGTAAAGCCTGCAAAAGCTGGGTTTTCTTGGAAATAATTGAACTGCCAATTGCTGCGCAAAGGCAACTGCTGCGCTTGAACCTGCAGTGCTGACCCGACGGTCAACAACAATGCCCCAATGGAAATAGATAGGCTTCTCTGCTTCATCGAATGATGGCTACGTGGCCCGTTTCAGGTGGAATGGGAAGGGACTCGTCATTGAGCTCGATGACGTAGTAGTAGGTACCTGGGGTCAAGGGTTTGCCAGAGCGGCCATTGCCGTCCCAAGGTTGGGTATATCCCAACGAGCGGTGCACCAACTGCCCCCAGCGGTTGAACACCTCGACTTTGGTTCCTGGAAAGGCGCCAATTCCATCGATTCCCCAGAAATCATTGATGCCATCCCCGTTGGGCGTGAAGCTGTTGGGCACTCCAATGGGGGAACCTACCGTCACCGTCACTGAACTGCTGACTTGGCAGTCACCAATCACACCGTCTACCTGGTAACTGATCGTCTCAGCCGGTGTGACTGTGGTCACAGCCGTTTCTGGATCTGACAAATAAAACGCGGGGGTCCAGGTGTAGCCGTAGACCGGGTCGCCACCAACAACCTCCAACTCTGCAGACTCCCCTGGAATCAAGGTGTGGTTGCAGCAGGCGTCCATGGTCACGCCGTCCCCTTCGAGCTCGACAAACATGGTGCAGACGGTGTCTGAAGGGTCGTGTTCGGTTCCAATCAACAGGAAATACTCGGTGTTGTGGGTCAGTGTAGAAGACTCCCATACCAGGTCATCTACCCCAGAGATACAGGGGCCCATGGCCGTGAGGCCCGCGGGATCACAGGGGTCGCCAGCAGCCGAAACCACCACCGCCGACAGGGTGTCAGGAGCACTGGCCCCATCGCATGAGACCTGCGTGATCCGGATGCGGGCATTGCCGGGGTTCGCAAAGTTGTGGTTGGACCGAAACTTCAGCACGGCGACGTGCGTCGCATCGATGCATTCGAAATTCAAAAAAGCCGGTTCGGTGATGAAAACCGACTGTGGCTCTTCTGGACAAACCGTCAAAGGGTTGCTGCACGACTGGGCACAAAGCTGTGCAGAGAACGTCAGCAACGACATGAGGAGCAGGGGAATCCCGATTCTGAATACGCGCATGGGTGTGGATTATCGAAGGTAGTGGCGCCAACGGGCCAGCCTGAAGCCCCGCCATGTATTATCCACAACGAAAGGTGACTAAGGGAAGTTGCCTGAATCTATCAGTCTGCCATGCTGATCAAAACCGCCTCTTTCTCAACGGCATGGCCGGCTTCTACTCCAATGGTAGACACCACTCCTGCTGCCCCAGCGCGCAACACATTTTCCATTTTCATGGCTTCAAGGACGATCATAGCCTCCCCTTCTTCGACCGTTTGACCTGCTTTGACCAAGACTTCCAACACCTTGCCCGGCATGGGCGCGCGCAGGTCTTTCGAGGCGGAATCCACGCCCTCTTCTATCCCCATGCGCTCCATGAGCATCTCACGCAACCCGTGGACCGACCATTGGTCTCCCACACCATCCAACCGGATGTCCCAGCCACCCCCTTCCAAGGGTTGGACCGAAACCCGGTGGTTGCGGTGACCGATGCGCACCCACCAAAGTCCCCGGTCATCTTTGTGGACGCGGTGTTCACCGGGACTTCCAGGCATTTCTTGCCCCTGGGCGTTGCGATATTGGGCCATACCGGCAATTTACCCCTGTTCAGCACCGAAATTGCACCTATGGCAGGATTGTATGTGCACGTTCCATTTTGCGCGCAGGCCTGCTCGTATTGTGACTTCCACTTTACCACGCGTCTGAACGATCGAAGCCGCATGGTCGATGCCATTATCTCGGAGATCAAGGCCAGCATGCCAGGATGGTCTGGACACACCTTCAGGACGCTGTATTTCGGAGGAGGCACCCCGAGCATTTTAGGGGCAGAAGCCATTGGTCGCATCGCCGAAGCCGCTTTTCAAAACGCCGACTGGGCATTGGAAGAATGGACCGTTGAGGCCAACCCCGAAGACTTAAACACAGCAGGTTTAAAGGCACTCAAAGACATCGGAGTGGGACGACTGAGCGTGGGCATTCAAAGTTTTGACCCCGATGTCCTCGCGTGGATGCGCCGGATTCACAGCGCAGAAACCGCTGAATCGGCTGTACGCCGCGCCGCTGAATTGGGGTTTGACCACATTTCCCTGGACCTTATGTATGGCCTTCCCGTGGGACCGGAAACCCGGTGGGAAGATGACCTCCAACGGGCATTGGCCTTGCCTGCAGACCACTTGAGCTGCTACATTCTCACTGCCGAACCCCGCACGCTGTATGGCAACCAACTCGACAAAGGCCAATTGACCGCCCCGCCAGATGAGCAAGTCGTCCGGGAGTACAACACCCTTTGCAAGTCCACTGCCAAGGCGGGTTTTGAGCATTACGAGGTGTCAAATTTCGCCCGTCCCGGTGGCCGGAGTCGACACAACTCAGCCTACTGGGACGGTACCCCTTACCTCGGTGTTGGGCCAGGAGCGCACAGCTTCAGTGATTCCAAGCGGTGGTGGAATGCCCGGTCTAATGCTGCGTTTTTGCGCGCTTCCGAACAAGGAAGCGAAGGGATTAAAAAACAGCAGGCCTCTGAAGTCCTCAGCAATACAGACCGCTTCAATGAGGCGCTCATCACTGGCTTGCGGCGCACAGAGGGGGTCCACCCCGCCGAATTGCTCAAGGATACCGGACTTGACCTTTTGGCACAAGACGGACTCCAGACGCTCATTGGGCGCGGCGACTGCGAATGGCACAACGGACGGCTGCGCATCCCTGAGCCCCGGTGGCCCATGGGCGATGCGATCACCCTGGAGTTGATGCATTAAAGCGGGCGTTCAACGCGAGCGCCTGCTGCGCTTGAGCATGGCATCGACAAACACCGTCGCCAGTAGCACCGAGGCGCCCCCATAAAAACCGGGGGGCATCACCTCCTCCTCTCCAAATATGACAAGGGCCAAAATGATGGCGTAGACCGGCTCCAAATTGATGGCCATGGCCACCGAAAAAGGGCTCATCACCTTCATGACCTCAACGGTCAGTGCAAAAGCCACAGAGGTCGCCACAAGCCCCAATAAAAGCAGCCATAGCCAATCCGTATCCGAAGGCATGGCACCCTGCCAACCTCCTGTCAACGCCATCCACACAGCGAGGACCAAGCACGCTGAAGCCAATTCCAACCGGGACACCGTCAGCGAAGGGGCATGCTCTCCCCAGATGCTGTTGAGGGTGCCAAACAAGGCTGCACAAAAAGCACTCACAAGGGCCAACAGCATGCCTTGCCCATAACTCACGTCCACCCGATACATCCACCACAAGCCCAGTACCGCAACAAACCCCAACGCAAGCTCCCGAGGGTCCACCCGTCGGCGCCGCAGCACGGGTTCAATCAAGGCAACGAATACAGGGACGGTAGCCATCACCGCGAGAGCCAATGAAACAGTTGAAGCTTTGATGGCCGCAAAAAAGGTGACCCAATGCACCGCCACCAAAACACCGGTTCCCATGATGCCCGCCCTCACTTTGGGCGGCATAGACGTCTGCTGGGTGCGCCGAAACCACATCCACACGTACAATCCAGCCGCGCCAATGAGCGTGCGCCAAAACACCAACGGTGCGGCCGAAAGCGAAATCAGCTTGCCCAGAACGCCCGTAAAACCGAACACCATCACCGTGACGTGAAGGACAATTTGGGCGTGTAAAGGCTTCATCGACGGGTGATCACCGGCGGACGAGGGACAGGCTCCAGCGCCTTCCATCTGCCCCACTCAACTGCAGGGTGTACCAGCCAGTTTGCAGCGCATCAGCCGCAATCAGCAGACGGTCCATCGGCGCTACAGCACCTCCTTGCATGGTCCGGCGGCCTATTCCGTCGAGCAACACCCAGTTGGAAAGGCCCACCTCGGATGTCAAACCGAACGTTTCAGTGGATCCAATAGGATTGGGCCCAAAGAGAAATGGAACATCGAGGTCAGGCTCAATCACGCCAATGGTGCTCGTGTCGGGGAACACCACAGTCACCTCTTGGGTCGCCTGGTCCGAACACACGCCGTCCTCGCTCTGTGCTGTCAAGACCACGGTGTATGTGTTGTCCTCCGGGTATTCGTGAAGCGGAGAAGTCGTGGTGTCCGGAGCTGTACCATCACCGAAGGACCAGAAGTACCCACCGGCACCTGAAGAGAGGTTCTCAAAAGGCACGGGACCATCTTCTGTGTACCACGTGTCTTCTACAAAGAAGTCCGCCTGCACAGGCTCAGAAAGGTCGTCTGCACTGCGCGGAAGGATGGTGTAGCCATTCAAAAACGGCGCTTCCAAATCCCGCTGTCCTCCAATGCCCGTGACGCCGAACACGCCCTCTGGAGCGTCCGTCCCAAACAAGTCTGTATCGGCGTCTACCACCATCAAATACAAGGCCGCACCTGTGGAGACATACACCTCGAATTGGGGGGCCTGATTGGTCCATGCCGCCGGATCTACCAACTCCACGCACTTCAACCGCACCAAATCGCTTTCCGTTTCTTCAGTCAGTGCATTGACCAGCTCAGGCTCCTGAAGCGGCTCGCCTTGGGTGGCCAAGATCAAGGTGTCGACCAGAATTTGCGCCAATCCCTGGAACTGCTGCACCGAACCTCGGATGCGCACACTGTCGCCCTCCTGAACCAGGTAGTTGAAATTGTCGACAGGGCTGTATACCTCGATTCCTGCTGTGGGATCAATGATGGTAAACCGCAATCCGCTCGGGTAAGTGTTGAAGCCATGTACGACCCCGCGCAGCTCGCACGGCACAAGCAGGCTGTCCAGCACGCCATTGCCGTCGATTCCCCGGACATCAGCAATGGGATAATGGGGGAAGCCCAAGTCGTTGGGCGCGATGGTCACCGTGAGGTTTTCTTGTGTCAATTCGGCTTCTCCCGAGAGAATGGTGATGGACAACGTGAACGTTTCTATGCCCTCTGGCTCGAAGTCATCGACGATGCCGATGGTGAACATTTGAGGTGAGAGCAAGCCCTGGGGGAAGGTCAACTCCAACGGAAAGAGGGTTCCAAAATCAGCCACCGGGGTGGCCGTGCTGCCCGACAATACGGCAACCTGAACTTGCACCTCATTGAGGGGCAATGAAATGGGGATCTCGATGCCGATGACATCGCCTTCGAAAGCCAACACCTCTGTGACCGCAAAACCGATCAGGGGCACGGCGGTGGTGTCCAATCCGCAAGGGAGCGCGTTGTGCTCACCGAAAAAATCAAACGTGTTTTCCGGGTAATCCATCCATTGGTCATCCACCACGTCCCAATTCGGACTGCCGGTGGTGACTTGCGGAATGCGCACCAAGGTGTTGTGTAGCATCGTGATGTCATTGACAGGCCAGCCCGATCCAGGGTTGACCCCCACTTCTCCAAGCACGTCGACCACGGTTCCATTGCGCTCAAGGGTGGTGGCGTCGTTGCCGTTAAAGAGGGTGACGTCGTTGAGCAGGTCCGCCACGGCGACGAGCTCCGGCACAGCCGATGGGTTGACAATCGTGTACACCTCGCCGGGGGCCAAAGTGCCGGTCAAACTGACTTCGTGGTTGGCCACAGCGCTTCCGTTGTTGAAGGTCTTGACCGTGTATTCCGAGAGGTCTGCCGTCTCGGTCGCGCTGGGATTATAGAGCTCTAAGCCCTTGCTAAAAGTGCTGCCATCTACATATTCTGAAAAGAACAGGTCTGTGCAGAGGCCCGTGGGATCACAAGGCTGGATTGAAACATCGAGGTGGTTGAATGAAAGCGCACTGCAAGAGTCCGCGACCAGAGCAGTGACTGGCAATCCGGCTTGAAACGAAACCGTGTCGATTGCACCGAGATGGCTGAACCCGTAGACTTCGTACTCACCTATACCGAGAGGTTCAAAATCGTATTCAGGGGTAGAGGTGCTGTCCACGATGTCGCCATCGGCCGTCGTTATGACAAACAAATACGGCGCTTCAGGGCTCTCGGAGGTAAAACCAAAAGACACGAGGGTGTTGGCAAAACCGAGGCATCCCGTGGCTTGATCGTTTCCGGCCGCAGTGGATATAGCGCCTCCATCACAACTTGGAGGAAGACAAAAAATGCGGTCAACTTGGACTGGTTGGGCACTAAAGGCCACACACCCCGTAGCCGCGATGCTGTCATAAGGAGAACCTACTGCGATGCTGGACGGGTCTAAGTCGCCGTCGTAGCTCATGCCCCACACGAGACAGGGCCCAGCGGGGCTGCCCGAAAAGTTGTATCCCAAGTTGCCTTCTCCACCCGGGACAACATCGAGCACTTCACCTTGGAGGTCGGTGATGACCAAACCATATTGACTTTCAAAGGCATTGCTCTCCGCCGTGAAGGGAAGAAATCCTCCGGGAAGGTCCACGCAGATTTGAGCCGTTCCATTCTCGCCGCCTTGGGCGCTGATCAGACCTCCGTCACAATCCAATAGGTTGGTGTAACCCGGTGTGGGCTGCTGGAGGACCATCTGGTCTGAGGCAAAAGCCGGACCACCGTCTGGCAAGCGCGACCAGGCCAATGCTCCACCGTTTTGAGAACCGTACAACCACTCGTCCAGTTGCGGTTGGCCGGGAGTCAGCGAATCAATCAGGAAGGGGTTGGTCTGGTCGGCCGTGCCGTAAACGATGGCATCGAGCAAACCGACGGTGGTCAAAGGGGTGGCAAACGGGAAGTCGGCACTGTCTCCCTCAAACAGGGCCACAGCGTCGCCGCCATCCCGAAGCAATCCAGGCTCAAACACAACGTCAGCTCCTGCTACCGCAGGGTTGGCCAGCAGAAAAAAGCCCGCAGAGTCCGTGGACATGCCGTCCAAATCAAACGCGGCATAGACACTGCTGGTTACAGGGCTTCCGCCCCCTTTGTAAAACACCACAGTGTGGCCATCCAAGGAGGTGTTTGGGTCACCGAAAAGCTCTACAAACTCAGTGCTGTCCGGGACTGTGTTGGAGTCGCTGTCCACCTCATTGAGGAAGACTCCTTGAGAAAAACAAAGGCCTGAAGCGGCCAAACACAGTGCGAGCAGCGCCGCGCGGAAAAAGGGAGGTGATGATACGGAACGCATATTCAGTCCGTTGGAATTGGAGGGCGAAAGTAGGAAGCGGAGCGCTTGGAGAGTTTAACAGTTCATGAATTTCCTAGGGTATTCCTGCTGTAACTTCAAGTGCTGATTTCCCGTTGAGGAATTTCTACATGACAAACGCTCCACATCAGGATTTGCGCCAGAACCTGGACGCCTTCATCCGCAAGTACCACAGGAATGAAATGCTGCGTGGGCTGCTGCTGTTGTTGGCGGCCTTCCCTGTGGCCTGGTTGACGGTACTCGCCCTCGAGGCGTTTGGTCAATTTGGGACGGATGCGCGCACCGTTCTGTTCTACGCTTTTGTAGCCACTATTGCAGTGGTCACCATCCGCTACTTGGCCTGGCCGGCATTGCGGTTGTTCCGGCTCAGAGGAGGATTAGACCATGCCCAAGCTGCGCGCATCGTTGGACAACACTTCCCTGAAATTGAGGACCGTCTGCTCAACACGCTGCAACTTCAAGAGCGGGCCGATGCCACGCCTTCCAACCAAGGGCAGGAGCTTCTGTTGGCCTCCATCCACCAGCGGAGCGAACAATTGCGTCCATACCGGTTTACCGCTGCTGTAGACTTTGGAGAGAACCGCCGCTATGTCAAGTACGTCCTGCCCCCCATGGTGGTGTTTGCAGCCCTGTACATCCTGGTGCCGGAGGCCGTCGATGCGCCTACAGAGCGGTTGATCCGACACCGCACCGAGCTGGTCATTCCTCCTGACTTCCGGTTGATGTGTGACCAAGAACTTGAGGCCATTGCCCAATCTGACTTTACGCTGACCATCCGAACGGAGGGAACTGTCGTGCCCACCAAAGTAGAAGTACAGGCGGGCGAGGGTCGTTTTCGAATGAACCGAACCGCTTCTGGAGAGTGGAGCTATGTGTTTCGCAACGTCCGTGAATCCATGAACCTGGAGGTTTCCGCGCCAGCTACACCCGCGCTTGACCTCCGATTGACGGTCCTGCCTAGGCCTGAACTGCAAGACCTCAGAATCGAAATTAAACCACCCCTGCACACGGGGCTTCCCCCATACCAACAGCGCAACGAAGGCGACATCGACGTGCCCGAAGGCACAGAGTTGTCCTTTCAATTGGGTACGCGAAACACCACGGCGCTGGGCCTGCGGTGGGGAGAATCCATGGAGCGTCTGAACCCCGATGTGAGCAACCGTTTTAGTTTTTCCAAAACCGCTGAAAACGACCTCACTTATGTGCTGTACCCACAGTCCGAATCAGTGGGAACGTTGGACTCCGTGCGCTACCGTTTGCGCAGCATCACAGACCGCCCCCCCACCATTCGGGTGGCAGAGATCTCGGACAGTACTGCGCTTACCAGGCTGACTTTCAATGGAATTGTCCAAGACGATTACGGCTTCAGCAGCCTTCGGTTTGTTTGGCGGCCAAAGGGCGGTCAACAGGACAAGGCCACCCTCGAAGCACCCCGCGGACGTGAGGACAGCTTCTTGCATTTCTGGGACTTGGCCGACATCGGTGTCGGCCTTGGCGACGAAGTCGAATACTGGTTTGAAATCCGAGACAATGATGGAATCAATGGGGCCAAGGTCACCCGTTCCCGGACTTTCCGCTATGCCGCCCCTACTGAGGAAGAGCTGGCACAACGGTTGGACAGCGCCGATGCCGAACTGACGGCCGCTCTGGAAGAGAACCTGGAGGAAGCCAAGCGACTGCGCGAGCAAATGCGCGAGTTGCGGCGCGAGTTGATGGAAGAAGACGAGCTGGGTTGGGAAGAAAAAGCCGCCCTCGAAGAACTGCTCAAACAGCAGGAGGCGCTCAAGGAGCAGGTCGAGGAGATGCAGGAGAAAAACCGCGAAAAGAACGACCAGCAAGCGGAATTCAGCCCGCCGAATGAAGAGATTCAAAAGAAACAGGACGAGCTGCAAAAGCTGATGGACGAGGTCATGACCGATGAGCTCCAACAGATGTTCGACGAACTCCGAGAGCTGATGGAACAGCTCGAAGAAGGCGATAAGGAGCAAATCGAGGAGCAGCTCGATCAAATGGACCTCGACCAGGAGTCGCTAGAACAAGAACTCGACCGCGCGCTGGAGCAGTTCAAGCAACTGCAATGGGAGCAAAAAATGGAGGAGGCCATCTCAGACCTCGAAAAGCTGGCGGAGGAGCAGGAAGCCCTCGCAGAAGAGACGGAGCAAGGCGAGACCCCTGAAGAGGAGCTTGCTGCGAAACAGGATTCATTGAACAAGGAGTTTGACAAGGTCAAGGAGGCCTTAGATGATGCCGAGAAGCTCAACAAAGAGCTGGAGAACCCCAACAAGGTTCCGACCATGGAAGACCTGCAAGAGGAGATCGAGCAGGAGATGAACGACGCGAGCGAACAACTTGACAACGGAAAAGAAAAAAAGGCATCCGAAAAGCAGAAAAGCGCCGCGGGCAAAATGAACCAGATGGCCCAGCAGATGCAGAGCTCCATGGAACAGGGAGAACAGGAGTCCATGGAAGAAGACATGGAAGCGCTGAGGGCACTGCTCGAAAACATCATCACGCTGTCTTTTGACGAAGAAGACCTCATGGGCTTTGTCGGAAGCACACAAAAGGACGACCCTCGCTATGTTAAACACGGCCAGGTTCAACGGAAACTCAAAGACGATGCAGAGATGGTCAAAGACAGCTTGTTTGCCCTCAGCAAGCGCGTCACGCAACTGCAATCCATCGTAAACAGAGAAATCAACCTCGTCAACCTTCACATGGGTCAAGCTTTAGATGGCTTTACAGACCGCGAAACAAACATCATCACCACCAACCAGCAGTATGTGATGACATCCTTCAACAACCTCGCTTTGCTCCTGGACGAGGTGTTGCAGCAAATGCAGAATCAATCCAGCTGTAACAAGCCCGGAACTGGCAACTGCGAGAAGCCCGGTGGAAGTGGCTCCAAGCCTTCTCCAAGCGCTAAACAACTCAAGGGCATGCAACAGTCTCTCACCAAGCAATTGGAAGAGATGAAGAAAAAAATGAAGGGCTCGAACCAAGGAGAAGGAAAAGAAGGCCAACGAAAATTGAGCAAGGGACTCGCACAAATGGCAGCCCAGCAAGCGGCGATCAGAAAAATGACCCAAGAGCTTGGCAAACAGCTCAATGAAGACGGTTCTGGGCAAGGAAATGGTGTAGAGCAGATCGCCAAAGAGATGGAGGAAATCGAGAAGGACATCGTGAATGGCGAACTCGACCAACTCACCTTGGACCGACAGCAAGATATTCTGACAAGACTTTTACAGGCAGAGACTGCAGAACGTATTCGCGGAGAGAAAGAAGAGCGAGAATCCAAGACAGCACGCGAAAACCCAAGGGATACGCCCCCCAGCTTGGAAGATTACGAGCGCCGTAAAGCCCAAGAAATAGAACTTTTGCGCACCGTTCCTGCTGACCTTACCCCGTACTACAAGCAAAAGGTCAACGATTATTTCAATACTTTGGACTCCCCGGAAAGGGAGTGAAGACACATCATGTCCGTACAGCGACACCTGCAAATAGCCTCCCGCATGGAAGGCATTACCGAAGTTGAAGGCCTCATCAACACACTCAGCGAAGAGCTGAGAGTCGATGAGACCCACTATGGAGAGATCTTGATTGCCATGACCGAGGCTGTCAACAACGCCATTGTTCACGGCAACAAACTGGACATCAACAAGATGGTGGATGTAGAAGTGTCAGTTGATGGCACCGTCCTTCAGTTCAAGATTTCCGATGAGGGACCTGGATTTGATTACGACAACATCCCCGATCCAACGGCTCCCGAGAACATCGAAAAGCCAAATGGTCGAGGCGTTTTCCTGATGCGACAACTCGCTGACTCCTGCGAGTTCGAGGATCTTGGCCGTGTGGCCATCATGAGGTTTGACAACGCTATACCTCAGATGGAGAGCGCCAACTGATGGCACCAGAGGCCATCTCATTTCAATTTCAGCACCCCACGTTCCGCTTGCGCCACCGCAGCGCTATCCGCGCGTGGATTCATGCGTGCGCAGCGCAGGAGGGCGCCCAAATAGGCTCTTTGCGCTTCTTGTTTTGCGACGACGGGCACATGCTCGTGGCCAACCGCCAATTCTTGGATCACGATTACCTCACAGACATCCTCACCTTTCCTGACCGCTCTGCGCAAGGAATCGCAGGAGACATCCTCATCTCTGTTGACAGGACCAGAGACAATGCCAACACCCTGTCTATCAACCCACTGGACGAACTACACCGTGTCATCGCACATGGGATTTTACATCTGATTGGTTTTGATGATCACACCCCATCCGACAAATCAACCATGCGGTCAAAAGAAGACTTCTGGCTTACCCAGAGGCGCTTCTAGGCTTCTCAAATGTTCCACGTGGAACAATTTCAATGCTTGAACGATACGACGTCATTGTAGTCGGTGCAGGACACGCCGGCAATGAAGCAGCCCATGCTGCAGCCACCATGGGAAGCAAAGTCTTGCTTATCACGATGAACCTCGCCACCGTTGGCGCCATGAGTTGCAATCCCGCAATGGGCGGAGTTGCCAAAGGGCAAATACTCAGGGAGATTGATGCCTTGGGCGGTAAAAGCGGTGCGATCTCTGATGCCAGCGCCATTCAGTTCCGAATGCTCAACCGTTCTAAAGGGCCCGCAATGTGGTCCCCCCGAACCCAAAACGACAGACACCTCTTTGCTCAGACCTGGCGAACGACACTTGAAAACAACGCCAACATCCACCTATGGCAGGACATGGTGACGGCATTGATCATCGCTAACGGTAAGGTCAAAGGAGTCACCACGCAACTTGGCATAAACATTTACGGCCACTCCACCATTCTGACCTCTGGCACCTTCCTCCAAGGCAAGATCCACCTCGGCCTGCAGCAATTTGCAGGCGGTCGATCCGGTGAACGCGCAGCTGAAGGCATCACAGACCAACTCGCTCATCACGGATTCTTAACCGGACGAATGAAAACGGGCACGCCCCCAAGGGTAGATGGCAGGAGCATCGATTACTCCAAAACTGAAGAACAACCAGGCGAAGCCACCACAGAAGCATTTAGCTACTACTCCCAGCACCCCATCATAAACCAAGTGCCCTGCCACATTACGTACACCAACCCTTTGGTCCACGACAAACTTGCAGCATCACTTCACCAAAGCCCCATGTTCAATGGCGCAATACAAAGCAAAGGACCGCGCTACTGCCCAAGCATAGAAGACAAGATTCACCGCTTTGCTGACAAGGACAGACATCAGATATTCATTGAGCCTGAAGGCAGACACACCATTGAAACCTATGTCAATGGCTTTTCTACGTCTTTGCCAAAAGAAGTCCAGCTCGAAGCCATGCGCCTGATTCCAGGACTCGAACAGGTTCGCATGTTTCGGCCTGGTTATGCTGTCGAATACGATTACTTCCCTCCCACCCAACTGCACCATACCCTTGAGACCAAGAACCTAGAAAACCTCTATTTCGCTGGCCAAATCAATGGCACCACCGGATATGAGGAAGCAGCATGTCAAGGATTGATGTGCGGAATCAACAGCCACCTCAAGCGAACTGATCAAGACGCATTTACCCTAGGAAGGGATGAAGCCTATATCGGCGTCCTCATTGATGACCTTGTCACAAAAGGTACCGACGAACCATATCGGATGTTTACAAGCCGTGCTGAATATAGAATCCTGCTTCGCCAAGACAATGCAGACCAAAGGCTAAGCCCCAAGGGCCGCAGCCTAGACCTCATCAACGATGCAGCCTGGAATCAGTTCACAACCAAACAAAACACCCTCGATAAGCTGGAAGACTGGATACACAAGAACAATGCAGATCCAGAAACAGTCAACCCATTCCTGGTTTCTAAGGGAAGTTCCACCATCAAGCAAAAGACACGATGGAACCAACTCATTTCCCGACCGCACATCAAACTATCAGAACTGCTTGCCATCTCTGCTGATCTCCACCAAGAATTTGCTCAGGTTCCAATAACATGGGCTGATTTCATTGAGACCAGTGTGAAGTACAAAGGCTATATAGAAAAGGAGCAAGCTCAAGCAGACCGAATGAAATCATTGTTTGACCTGAACCTTCCAGAAGACCTCGAATACTCTCGCCTGACCTCGCTCAGCATGGAGTCCCGTCAGAAACTCAATGCATCCAAGCCACGCACATTGGGTGAAGCCGGAAAAATCAGTGGAGTCTCAGCTTCCGACCTTTCTGTGCTCATGGTCTACCTAGGGCGGTAAATGTTCCACGTGGAACATCTCCAGGCTTATTTTAAAGCCCTCTGAGGGACTTTCTCATCTTTAGGCACCGCAGCATTGACTTTGCTGTGTTTCGTCAAAAACACAACCCCTTGTAAATCAACAACTTAAATCAAACACAGGTTGATCGACGCTCGGGCGGTACCTTCGCGCGCAAGTACAGCAGACCATGAACATGAAGGCCCACCTCGCGCAGCTCGGACTATCCGACCGCAACCCCGGCACCCAGATCGGAAACACCAACCATAATGTTGGACAAGACATCATCAGCATCAGCCCTGTAGATGGCGCCGCCATAGGCAGCACAGGCGTTTGCGACGCCTTATTGTACGAAGAGGCCATTCAAGCGGCGTCTGCTGCTGCCAAAGAGTGGAGAAACATTCCCGCCCCTCAACGCGGCGAGGTCGTTCGTCTCTACGGAGAAGCCCTCCGTCAGCACAAAGACGCCCTGGGCGCTCTGGTGTCTTATGAGATGGGAAAGAGCCTGCAAGAAGGTCTGGGAGAGGTACAAGAGATGATTGACATCTGCGATTTCGCTGTTGGACTTTCACGTCAGCTGTACGGTTTGACCATGCATTCCGAGCGTCCAGGACACAGAATGTATGAGCAATGGCACCCGCTCGGAGTTGTTGGCATCATCAGCGCCTTCAATTTTCCAGTAGCCGTTTGGAACTGGAATACCGCATTGGCCTGGGTCTGCGGAAACGCTTGCATTTGGAAGCCTTCCGAGAAGACCCCTCTCACCGGTGTCGCATGCCAGAACATATGGAACGAAGTCACCGCCGACCTCGACTATGTGCCCAAAGGCCTCTCTTGTATCATTCAAGGAGACTACAAAGTCGGCGAAATGATGACCCACGACAAACGCGTGGCTATGGTGTCCGCCACTGGATCCATTCGCATGGGTAAAATCGTGGCTCAGGCAGTCGCCGCGCGCCTGGGCAAGAGCCTCCTCGAGCTTGGTGGCAACAACGCCATCATCGTTGAACCAGACGCAGAACTCAAAATGGTGGTGCCCGGCACCGTCTTCGGTGCAGTTGGAACATGCGGTCAACGCTGTACTTCCACCCGTCGACTCATCATCCACAGCAGCATTTACGACAAGGTCTTGGACGCCATCACAAGTGCTTACGGACAACTGCGCATTGGTGATCCACTCGACCAGAACAACCACGTGGGACCACTCATCGACCACGATGCTGTTTCAGCCTACAGCAAGGCCCTTGAAGACGTCGTCGAGCAAGGTGGGCGCATCCTCGTTGAAGGAGGCGTTCTTCAAGGCCCTGGCTACGAATCTGGTTGCTACGTGAAACCAGCGATTGCCGAGGCCAACAACGACATGGCCATCGTCCAGCATGAGACCTTTGCTCCCATCCTGTATGTCATGAAATATGACACCCTCGACGAGGCCATGGCCATGCAGAACGGCGTTGTACAAGGCCTTTCTTCGGCCATCATGACCACCAACTTGCGGAGTGCCGAGCTGTTCCTTTCTGCCAACGGAAGCGACTGTGGAATCGCCAATGTCAACATCGGCACCAGTGGCGCTGAAATCGGAGGAGCCTTCGGCGGCGAAAAGGAAACTGGCGGCGGCCGTGAGTCAGGAAGCGACGCTTGGAAAGGCTACATGCGCAGGCAAACCAACACCATTAACTACAGTACAGAATTGCCCTTGGCACAGGGCATCAAATTCGACTTTTAATGCGCCTTTCGGGCCTGAATAAAGTTGTTTTCATACTGGCCATCGGGCTTGGGTTCACCCAATGCGGTTCCACGCATCAGGATGACCCAAGCCCCAATGCCGGTTCATCATCGGCAACAAACGGCCAACTGGTCTTCTTCCTCTCCGACAGCGTAGAAGTGCATATCCCCGGTCACCGCAGCGCCGATGGGATGGCGCTCTACAATGGCGAGGAACGCATCGACCTTCTCCCTGTAAATCAGACCTGTTACCGCGTACCTGTTTTTGATGGTACCCTGTGCCTTGACGCTCAGGGAATGGGGGTGTGGACCGATGTTCTGCGCACAGTAAAAGACCCATACACCATTGATATACAATGGTTTGATTCAAATCCAATGGTGCAAGACAAAGCCAATTGGTCCAGCTCAGAGACCTGGAGGATGAGTTTCGGAACAGAGGATCCTTGGTTCGGAGACCTTGTATTACAACGCTCCCCTTCAGGCCTCCTCCAAGGAACGGTTGAGACCGCGACAGGAGACTTCCGGTATTTGCATGGCACCGAAAAAGACCACATTCTGAGCCTGCAGACTTTCGACGGGGCCCACCTGTTTCATTTTAGGGCCAATACGAGCCTCAAAGACAGCCTCATTGAAGGGTTATTTTCAAGCGGAAGCCATTACAACACCCCATTTACAGCACACCTCAAAACGGATTCTGATGTACCCCTTGCTTCAGGCATGGAGGCCACTTGGACAGAACTGCCTATCGCATACTCGGCAATAGGCCTCAACGGGGACTCTACCGTGTGGTCATGGTCCAACACAGACAGCGTGACCCACATCTTGAGCATCATGGGTTCCTGGTGCCCGAATTGCATGGACGAACACCGCCTGCTTGCGGGGTTGATGGACAAACACACCAATGTCCACGTGCACACCCTGGCCTTTGAACGGGGCCTTGACCGAGAGAATGGCCGCGAAATGGCCCTGAACAGGCTCAGAGCCTATTCAGAGTCCATGGGACTCACGCGCTACCCAGACAGGTGGCACGTCAACTTGGTTGGTCCTGCGTCAAAAAAGCAGGCCCAACAACTGCTCCCGTTTCTTGACAAGGTCGTCAGCTTTCCTACAAGCCTTGTCTTGTCTCCCGGTGCCGATCGACCCTGGATTCACTCTGGCTTCAACGGACCGGCTACCGGGGTGAAATACGACCTTGAACGCGCCCGTTTTGCTGCCGCTGTCAGCGGCTCGCAGGATAGTCATTGACCTGGTCCACCACAAGCTTTTTTGAACGGTTTGCCACCTGCCAAGAGGTCAAAAACACCAACCGACCAATCTCTGCCATCTTCGGATAGCGGATTTTATCCGGGGTGTCTCCCGGTCCATGGTAATCCT
>Ga0115565_10000060_pt1 | contig 88218 bp, 85 predicted proteins | sample COGITO_mtgs_1105_FD_87199 | JGI IMG/M metagenome (GOLD analysis project Ga0115565, IMG submission 87199) | Pelagic marine microbial communities from North Sea - COGITO_mtgs_110530 | ecosystem: Environmental > Aquatic > Marine > Epipelagic | place: Germany:Helgoland, sampling site Kabeltonne... | reverse complement strand
TTAATGAACTTATTTTCTGATATTAGAAGCCTTGTAATATCTTCTTTGGAGAAGCAACAATCGGATGGCGCATTGCCTAAGGGCTTAAATTTTGAAAATGTAACGGTTGAACCCCCCCGTGACTCTTCCCATGGTGATATGTCAACTAATGCAGCAATGGTTCTATCAAAACCATCTGGTATGAACCCAAGAGACATAGCTGAGGCGTTAACTGTATTGTTAGCTAGTGATGAACGTGTAATCTCTGCAGATGTTGCAGGACCTGGTTTTTTGAACTTACGATTAAAACAGGATGTCTGGACTTCAATAATACCCTTTGTAATAAAAGCAGGAGTAAACTTTGGCCGCACTACAATTGGTAATGGTATAAAAGTAAATGTTGAATATGTATCGGCCAACCCAACTGGACCATTACATGTGGGACATACACGTGGAGCAGTATTTGGTGACGCGCTTGCAAGTTTATTAGATTTTGCTGGATATGATGTAACAAGAGAATATTATATTAATGATGGTGGCTCACAGGTTGATGTTTTAGCACGCTCTGTTTACCTGCGCTATCTTGAAGCGAATGGACAAAAGGTCGAGTTTGTTGACGGAACTTATCCAGGTGACTATTTGGTCGATCTTGGAATGGATTTAAAGAATAAATATGGTGACAGTTTAGTAGGCAAACCGGAGTCTGATTGGATTGCTGAATTAAGATTATTCGCTACTGAAAAAATGATGGATCTTATTCGAGAAGATCTAGCTTTATTAGGAATACAAATGGACGTATTCTTCTCGGAAAAATCTTTATATGGAACAGGCTTGATCGAAGCTGCATTAGCAGATTTAGATGGAAAAGGTCTAGTCTATCAAGGTGTGCTAGAGCCCCCAAAGGGTAAAAAACCTGAAGATTGGGAAGCCCGGGAGCAAACGCTTTTTAAATCTACTAAACATGGCGATGATGTTGACCGTCCTATTGCAAAATCTGATGGCTCTTGGACATATTTTGCTCCAGATATCGCATATCATTTTGATAAAGTGCAAAGAGGCTTTGATCAATTAATTGATATATTTGGTGCGGATCATGGTGGATATGTAAAGAGGATGAAAGCAGCTGTATCTGCTTTATCTAATGAAGAAGTCTCTTTAGATATTAAACTAACTCAATTAGTAAAATTGTATAAAAATGGTGAGCCGTTTAAAATGTCTAAAAGAGCAGGCACATTCGTAACTCTCAGAGATGTTGTTGAACAGGTTGGGCCTGATGTTACAAGATTTGTAATGTTAACTAGAAAAAATGACGCTCCATTAGATTTTGATTTTGCTAAAGTACAAGAGCAGTCAAAAGATAACCCAGTATTTTACGTGCAATATGCACATGCCCGCATTTGTTCTGTTTTGTCTAAAGCAGAAAATGCTAACATTGGTATTAAAGCAAATAAGTTTGAAACTCTAAAGCATCCAAATGAAATGGCAGTAGTTAAAAAATTAGCAGAATGGCCAAGATTATTAGAACTAGCTGCTAAACATAATGAACCACATCGCCTTGCATTTTATCTTTATGAATTAGCTGGAGATTTTCATGCACTTTGGAATATGGGTAAAGAAGCACCTGAAACGCGCTTCTTTCAAGAAAATAATCCAAATGTAAGTTCTGAAAAACTTGCAATGGTATCTGCAGTTAAACTTACAATTGCTGCTGGGCTTACTATTTTGGGAGTGACACCGATTGACGAAATGCGGTAGTTAAGCTTAAAATGATACTTAAAGCTCATTTAAGGGCAGGGCATAGACCCAATTTGGAGATTACATGGGCAGGTTCTTAAATATTCTGGCAGCTGTTTCGTCTATTTCTATCTTTGGCATCTTGGTTTGGTGGGGTGTAACTCTTTCACAATTGGACCCAAATGATATTCCGGTAATAAGAAAAGTAAATGGGCCAGCTAGAATTTCACCAGATGAACCAGGAGGAAAACAAGCAGATCATCAAGGTTTGTCTGTCAATGAAGTGCAGTCTGTGAATGGAGCTTCTAAGGCAGTAGATAAAGTATATTTAGCGCCCAAACCTCGTCCATTCCAAGCTGAGGATATCGCTGGATTGAACAGAGAAAAACCGTCAGATTTAAATATGAAAATAGGTCAAGTTCCTATCTTAAAAAACCAAAATATAAGTCCAGAAATTAAGTTTTCTTCAGAGCAAGTAAATCCTGAACAATCAAAATTTGAAGAAAATGATTCTGATGATTTGGATGTAAAAATTACATCAAAAATATTGATAGAAAAAAACCCTTTAATTAAAAATAGAAGTATGGTTCCACAAATAAGACCAAAAAAATTAGAAATAATATCTACAAATAGCTTATCGCAAAATGTAATAGCCGAATTGGGAAAGTTTGATAATGATGCTGTTGCAACTGTTCAATTACAAAACATAAAAAAAGTTTATTCAAATCTTTTATTGGATAAAGATTTGCTGATTGAGGAAGAAAATGATGGAAGTAATATTATATATATTTTGAGGGTGGAAAGTTTTGAAAATATTAATGATGTTGAAAACTTTTGTTTTGAAATTAGAAAGCAAGGTACAGTCTGTACCCCAGTTTTTAAATAATGGATTATAGTTCTATCATATTTGGCTGTGAAGGTATGAAGCTTACAAAAAGCGAACGTAGTTTTTTTAGAGACGCAAAACCTTGGGCATTTATACTATTTTCACGCAACTTAGGTACACCTGATCAGATTAAAAATTTATGTATTGAACTGAGAGAATGTGTTGGCAGAAATGCTCCAATTTTAATTGATCAAGAAGGTGGACGTGTCGCGCGTCTAAAGTCACCCACATGGCTCGAATGGTTGCCACCATTAGAGCAAATGCAAAGGGTAAAACCTGAAGATACACATAAAGCAATGTATTTACGCTATCGATTAATAGCTCATGAGCTTCGTCTGCTAGGAATAGATGTGAATTGTGCTCCAATGGTAGATATTCCATCGTTGTTTTCACATGAAATTATAACTAATAGGTGCTACGGTGAAAATCCAAAAACTGTTTCTGAGATGGGAAGAGCTTGCGCTGATGGGCTTTTATCAGGAGGCGTATTGCCAGTATTAAAGCATATTCCGGGACATGGTCGTGGATTGTCTGATAGTCATTTTGAGTTACCAATTATTGATACGCCTTCAAACACCTTAGAGACTATTGACTTTGAACCATTCAGATCTTTATCAGACCTCCCAATGGCGATGACTGCGCATATAATATATTCTTCATTTGATCCAAATTTTTGTGCAACCATTTCTCCTATTATGATTGAAGTTATTAGGAAAAATATTGGTTTTGATGGTCTTTTGATGACAGATGATATATCAATGGAAGCCATGGACGGGTCTTTATCAAGTAGGGCGTTTGCATCTTTGAATGCTGGATGTGATGTTGTTTTGCATTGTAACGGTAAAATGAAAAATATGATTGAGATTATGAAAGAAATACCTACTTTATCGGCTAAATCAAAGTTGCGTGCAAAAAATGCTGAAGATTTGAGATCTGATCCTGACAACTTTGATTTTAACAAAGGTTGCAATGACTTTGCTTCCTTGATGTAAGGCATTCTTTAGCGCAATATATGAATTATGGAATCACAATCTAATTTTGATATAAACCTTGAACAAAGAATTTCTGCTGAAAATTTAGTAATTGATGTGGATGGATTCGAAGGGCCACTCGATTTATTGCTTACTTTAGCGCGGACGCAAAAAGTTGATATGCGAAAAATTTCTATATTACAGTTAGCCAAGCAATATCTAACATTCGTTGAAGAAGCTAAACGAATCCGTCTTGAATTGGCTGCAGATTATTTAGTAATGGCAGCTTGGCTAGCATTCATAAAATCACGTTTGCTTCTTCCACAAGAAGCATCTGAAGATGGTCCATCCGGAGAAGAACTTGCAGCACATCTTGCATTTCAATTAGAACGTTTAGAGGCAATGAGAAGATCAGCATCTAAATTAATGGCTCGCGATCAGCTAGGTAGAGATTTTTTTGGTAGAGGCATTCTTCAGGATGTGACATTAAAGAAAAATATTGTCTATAAGGCAACTGTTCTTGATTTAATGCAAGCATATGCACGATTAAGGGTGAAAGAAAATTTTAAACCATTACATATTGAAGAGCGTAATAAAATATTTACTATGGAGCAGGCTTTAGAACGTATGAAAAGCTTAATAGGTCATGCCATTGAGTGGGGTACGCTTGAACAATTTATGCCAGCTGGTTGGTTGAATGACCCTAAGCGCCGCAGATCTGTAACAGCTTCAACTTTTGCTGCAATGTTAGAATTAGTAAAGCTTGGCAAATTAGATTTGAGGCAAAATGATACTTTCTCCCAAATAGAAATAAAACAAAAAGAAAATTGATATGGATAAAGATGAGCCCCAATTGGAAAGTTTATTTGAAACACCTAATATTTTAGAACAAGAACGTATGCTTGAAGCAGTATTGTTTTCTATAAATGAACCAATTACTAAACAGCAACTTGAAAAGCGAATGCCAATTGGCTGTGATGTTTCTGAAGCTTTAATTGCCTTAAAAAATAGATATGCAGATAGGGGAGTTAATTTAGTTCGAGTGAGTGATGGTTATGCACTTCGTACAGCTCCTGGGTTAGGGTATTTGATGCAGAAGGAGAGTATAGAAACTCGTAAACTTTCTCGAGCTGCAATTGAGACATTAGCAATTATTGCTTATCACCAGCCAGTAACAAGATCTGAAATTGAAGAAATCCGTGGTGTTTCTGTATCTAGTGGAACAATTGATATCTTACTTGAATTAGAGTGGATAAAGCTCGGACGAAGGCGCCAAACTCCTGGAAGACCTGTAACGTTTATTGTTACCCAAATGTTTTTAGATCATTTTGGTATGGAAAGTCCAAAAGATTTACCTGGTATAAAAGAATTACGTGATGCTGGCCTGCTAGATAACCGTCCGCCTCCAGGAACAATTACTGAAACATATAATGAAGAGTTATTGGATGAAGACCACCAGGATGATATGTTTGAGTAACTATTTTAAAAATTTACTACTTTTTAGAGTTTTATGATTTTTTGAAATGCTTTGATAGCTTCAAGCCTTGGCCTTGATAATTTGATTTCAAATCAGCACCATAGAGGATATCTGGAACTTCTGACATTCTTTCATAAACTAACCTCCCAACAGATTGTCCATGCTCTAGTGCAAATGGTGCTTCGTGGCATCTAACTTCAAGGACACCTCGAGATCCCTTTCCACCGGCTTCTGTGTTCCCAAATCCAGGATCAAAAAAACCTGCATAATGCACTCTGAATTCACCGACCATAGCAAGATATGGTGCCATCTCTGCGGCACAATTAGGAGGAATATGGACTGCCTCTCGGCTTACTAAAATATAGAATGCTCCTGGGTCTAAGATAATTCGCTTTTCATGGGCAAAGACTGGCTCCCAGTAATCATCAATATTATAGTAACTAATGTTATCTAGATTTATAAGGCCTGTGTGTGGCTTTGCCCGATAGCCAACCAATCCATTTGGTAGGTCTAGATCAACAGAAAAGCCTAATCCTTGATCAATTTGAGCGGGACCATCAACTAAACCAATGTCATTATGCATTTTAGAAAGTTCATTATCAGATAAAACAGATTTTCCTTTACGAAATCTTATTTGATTTAAACGCATACCTGGTTTGACCAAAACTGAAAAGCTACGCGGTGATATCTCAGCATACAATGGGCCAGTATATCCTTTTTCTATTCTATCAAATTCAATACCATGATCCGTGATACATCGTGTGAATAAATCTAATCTACCAGTAGAGCTTTTTGCATTAGCAACAGCATTAATATTTTTAGGTAATGCAAGTGACTCCATTAACGGAACAACATAAACACAACCTTTTTCTAAAACAGCCCCATTTCTTAGATCAATCTCATGCATTTTGAAATTACTCAAACGGTCAGCAACTGAATTTTTGGATCCTGCTAAAAAAGAAGCGCGCACCCTATAAGCTTTTTTCCCAAGGCGCAAATCTAAACTTGCAGGTTGAACCTGATCAATATCGACAGGATTAGTCAAAATAATTTGACTATTTATAATCATGTCTTTAATTTTTTGGCTTGGTAAAACGCCTGTCATCACTTTAGTCTTTCAAGGTGGGCCTATGTTTCTAGGCCATGTTTGGTCGGGCTAGCAGGATTCGAACCTGCGACCTCTCGTCCCCCAGACGAACGCGCTACCAGGCTGCGCTATAGCCCGACTTACCATTGTTATATATCTGATTTTCAGAGGTGCAAGAGTGAATATTTTAGATTTCCTCTAATCGACGTTTCATACGATTACGTATACGTTTTAACTTAAAATATAATTCTTCTATCTGAAGTAATTCACTATTAGAGAAGTTAGAAATTAACTTTATTTTATCGAAGCTATTTAAACTTTTAGTATTTTCAGACAAATTTACATCTACATTGGTTTTTGTATATTTTAGGTTGATTTCGGTTGATAATTTGATTGGTGATTTAAAAATTTTATTTGAAATTTTTTCTTCAAAAATAGGTTCTTTTGAGAACTCTTTTATATGCTTTTCGCCTTTTGATTTAAAAAGTTCTTTAACAGCTGCTATAGTTGTTCCTTTATCATGAAGCAAATATTTGATACCACCAATTACTTTTAAATCTTCTGGCCTATAATAGCGCCTACCACCTGCTCTTTTTACAGGTTTTATTTGTGAAAATTTACTCTCCCAAAACCTTAACACATGGGAAGGAGTATCCAACCAATCTGATACTTCAGTAATCGTTCTAAATGCTTGATCTTTTTTACGTGCCATTTTGGCCTACTTATTTATTTCCCGCGCCAACTTTATCCTTCATCGTATGAGAAGGACGAAATGATAGCACTCGACGAGGATTAATTGGCACTTCTTCACCAGTTTTTGGATTTCTTCCAACTCTGGCACTTTTGTCTCGGATGTTAAACGTACCAAATGATGAAATCTTTACATTTTCCCCACGAACAAGTGCATCAGATATATGTTGAAGAACACTTTCCACAAGATCAGCTGATTCATTGCGAGAAAGTCCAACTTCTTCAAAAACAGCTTCAGCTAAATCCATTCGCGTAAGTGTTTCATTTGTCATAAAATTTCTCCTAGGTTCTGTAAAAGAATATTGTTTTATCCATTCACGAGTCAACATAAACAGTAATAATATTTTTTAATTTTTTTTTACCATCTAAAAACAACGGCTCCCCAAGCTAATCCACCACCTATTGCTTCGGTTAAAATAAGATCATTTTTTTTAATTTTGCCATTTTTAACAGCAACAGACAGGGCTAAAGGAATCGATGCAGCTGATGTATTGCCATGGTCTTGAACTGTTAAAACTACTTTTTCCATGGGAACAGACATTTTTTTTGCTGTACTTTTTATAATTCTAAGATTTGCTTGATGAGGAACTATCCAGTCAACATCATTACTTGTAATACCTGCTTTGGCCATAGCTGCATGTCCTGATTCAGCTAATTTAGATACTGCATGCTTAAAGACTTCTTGACCTTGCATGCGTAAAACCCCAGTTGTTTGAGTGGTTGATACACCGCCATCAACATAAAGAAGATCGTTGTATTTGCCATCAGAGCTTAATTCACATGAAAGAATACCACGATCTTTTGAAGTTCCATTACATTCTTGTGCTTCTAGAATTAAAGCTCCTGCGCCATCTCCGAAAAGTACGCACGTTGTTCGGTCTTCCCAATCCATGATCCGAGAAAATGTTTCTGCACCAATGACTAAAACTCTCTTTGATTGGCCAGATACAATCAATGAATTTGCAGTCGTAAGGGCATATGCAAAGCCAGCACAAACAGCTTGAATATCAAAAGCAAACCCTTTTGTCATATCCAATCCAGCTTGTACTTTGGTCGCCGTGGATGGAAAAGTTTGATCTGGTGTTGAAGTAGCAAGTACAATTGTATCAATGTCGTTTGCAGAGAGTTTAGCGTTGATTAATGCATTTTTAGCAGCTTTGATTGCAAGGTCAGAAGTAAATTCGTTATCAGCTGCGAAGTGCCTACGTTCTATTCCAGTGCGAGTTTTGATCCATTCATCATTGGTATCCACAGTCATAGCTAATTCACTATTTGTAACTATTCTTTCGGGAAGAAAATGGCCCACCCCAATTGGAACTGCTCTGATTGTTGCCATACTTTATCTCTTATCGTTTTTCACTACCATCGCTTCCAATTGCACTAGATGCAACCCGTGCGGCAAGTTTTTCGTTAAAGCCCATCTCTGCTAATTGAACTGCTAGGTTGATAGCTGCAGTTATTCCTGTTGCATCAGCAGCTCCATGGGATTTTACAACAGTTCCATTTAACCCTAAAAATACGCCGCCATTTTTTCTACGTGGATCAATGCGTTTACTAAATCTTTTTAATGGAACAATAGCAAATATTGCACATAATCTGGATAACCAGGTTGCTTTAAAGCTTTCTCGCATCGCTGCACCAATCATGCTTGCGGTCCCTTCACCAGTTTTTAAAGCTATATTTCCAGTAAAACCATCGGTAACAATAACATCAACACGGCTAGATGGAATATCATTTCCTTCAACGAATCCAACATATTCATATTTCCCACGTTCAACATTTTCAGATATTAGGTCATTTGCTTCTTTAAGCTCTAAACGGCCCTTATGCTCCTCTGTGCCAACATTTAACAAGCCAACCCTTGGTCGGACTAAACCAAACCCATTTCTTGCATAGGATGCTCCCATAAGTGCATATTTTAATAAATCAGGAGCATCTGCACGAATATCAGCCCCAACATCTAACATAAAATTAAAGCCAAGACTATTTGACGATGGCCAAAGTATAGCAATTGCTGGGCGGTAAACGCCAGGTAGCTTTCTTAAGCGTATCATTGAAATAGCCATTAAGGCGCCAGTATTGCCGCAAGATACCGCTGCATGTGCATCTTTATCTTTTACTGCTTCAATAGTACCCCACATAGAGCTTTCTTTACCATTACGCATAGCATGAGATGGCTTATCATCCATGGATATTATATCTTTTGAATGACGAACTTCGCAAATATCATTTAAAATTTTTCGTTTTAAAATCAATTTATCAAGTATTTTTTTATCACCATTTACTATAAATCGGACATTGGAGTTTATTTTAGCAGCATTTGCCATACCTGATATAATTGCTGATGGACCATTATCACCGCCCATTGCATCAATAGAAATAACAATATTATTTTGATTGGTATAAGTGGGACTGATCCTGTTGGCGATATCGCTCATTTTGGATCAGTCCTTATTTTTATGCTGCGTCGTCGTCTAGGTCGATATCATCGGCCACAGAAACAACTTCACGATCATCATAATGACCGCATGCACCACAAACGTGGTGTGGACGTTTTAGTTCGCCGCAATTTCCACATTCGTTTGGGTTGTCTGCCAATAATGTGTCGTGTGAACGTCGGTTTCCACGACGTGAGCGGGTAATTTTACTTTTAGGGACAGCCATGTCACTACCTCGAATTAAAAGGCTTTCGCCTTGTGGAACGTAGAGCTTTCAGTCAAAATAATCCAACCACGACTCTACTTATATAAAGAGCCGCAAAATACAAAGATTATGCAAATTCGCAAGCCCTATTGTGAAAAACTTTTACTCTTTTAATTTATCCCTCAAACTTGCCAGTCCAGCAAATGGTTTTACTGCATCGTCTGTAAGAGGTTTTACACCTTTTGGAGCTGATAACACAGGATCTATTACAATACCATCCTTTCGTGGAAAATCATTTAAGATAATGGATATGGTTTCAATTGTTAAGGTTAACAGATTTATTTCATGAGGAATTTCTTCTGCATCAGGGTCCAGATCTTCCTCACTAGTCAATGTTTCTTCATGTGATTGATAATCTGCATAATAATGCCTAAGTATTTTCTGGTCTATTCGTGTGTTTACATCTTCCATAGTCACTACACACCCTTGAGTAACACTTGCACCAATTTTTGCATTAAGCAGCCAATTTTTTTTACCCTCTGCAACTATTTTCCCAGTAATAGTGACCTTAGATATTCTACGTAAATTTAATAAATTTACATAATCTGACAAATCTTTATTTTCAAATTTTATTGAAAATTTGTGAATTTTATTTTGTGATAGTTGAGATACTATTACTAAATGAGAATCTTGTGGAAATTTATCTGAAATATCGCTCATTATGCGAATTCCTTTGCTTAATTTAGTTGTTACTTTACAAGTTATTTGAATATGTGTGAAACACACTGTATTTAGATCTAAAGATCAATTAAGGATGTATAACTCGAATGTCAAAATTTGCTTTTAAATATCAATACCTAATCATTTCTACGCTTATTTTGACTAGTTGCAGTACGATATATAAAGATCATGGGTATTTGCCTTTAGATACAGATTTAAAAAGTGTTGTTATTGGAAAAGATTCGCGTAATTCCATAACAGAATTACTTGGCTCACCATCGGGTTCAGGTGTTTTGGAAGATGGAGCAATTTTTTACATATCAACAAAAATTAAAAATTTCCTGTTTTACGAACCTAAAGTAGTGTCCAGAGATATGATTGTTGTATCTTTTGACGAAAAGGATTTAGTAGAAAATGTAGAAAGATTTTCACTTGAAGATGGAAGAGTGGTAGTACTAAGCCGCCGAGTAACTTCTGCACCAGTTAAAGGGCCTAAGATTCTAACTCAAATACTTGGTAACCTAGGAAATGCAGACGCAGGAACTTTGTTAGGACAATAATTGAAGTTTAATCATTATCTTGAAAAACCATTGCAATACCATTCATACAATACCTTAAACCAGATGGAGCTGGTCCGTCTGGGAAAACATGGCCTAAGTGAGCATCACATTTAGAACATAATATTTCTGTTCGTTTCATAAATAAACTTCTGTCAGTTTTTTCTATTATATTGTGCGAATTTATGGGTTCAAAAAATGATGGCCAACCAGTACCGCTATCAAACTTTGATTTACTATTAAAAAGACTATTTCCACAACATTTGCATTTGAAAATTCCTTCTGATTTAGGAAAGTTGTCATTGCTGAAAGGACGTTCAGTCCCATGTTTTCGTGTAACTTTATATTCTAAATCAGATAATTCCATACGCCACTCAGCATCAGGTTTATTAATTTTTTCCATACATTTATTACCTTTTATAATTAAATGATAAATTTATTCAATTTTAGTAAATTATCATTATCAAATATTTTCTTTCATAAAAAATTACCCACCAGTGTGGCTCATATGTCTAGACATTTGTCCAGAAACTGATTTCCTGGAGTAGTCAAAATCATGCCCTTTTGGCTTTTTAGATATTGCGCTGTGAATTGCTTCTATCAAGGGTTGAATATCAGTATTATTTCGTAAAACTTTACGCAAATCCACTTGGTCTTCTTGTCCCAAGCATTGATACAATTCTCCAGTACAGGTTAGTCTAACTCTATTGCAGCTTTCGCAAAAATTATGAGTCATTGGCGTAATGAAGCCAATTTTTTGGCCGGTCTCATTAATTCTAACATATCGTGCTGGTCCACCGGTTTGCTCATCAGTGTCTATGAGTGTCCAGGTCTTAGAAAGCCTTTTGCGAAGATCTGATAAAGGCCAATATTGGTTCAATCGGTTTTCATTTCCAATATCACCCATTGGCATAACCTCAATGAAAGTTAAATCCATTTTTTTATTAGAACACCATTTTACTAGTTTTTCTAATTCATCTTCATTAAAACCTTTGAGTGCTACTGTATTAATTTTTACTTTAATGCCTGCATTTATTGCAGCGTCTATTCCATCCAATACTTGCTTTAAGCGACCCCATCTTGTGATATCAGAGAATTTTTTTTCATTTAACGTATCAAGAGAAACATTTATTCTTTTGATACCTATTTTAGCTAAATCTTCAGCAAATCTATGTAGTTGAGATCCGTTAGTCGTTAAGGTTAGCTCTTTTAAGTCTCCAGTTTTAAGGTGACGAGAAATTGATTTGAAAAACTCTATAATATTTCTTCTTACTAGAGGTTCACCTCCTGTAATTCGTAATTTTTCAACTCCTTGAGATATAAAGGCAGAACACATTTTATCAAGCTCTTCGAGTGTCAGCAATTCTGCTTTTGGCAGAAAATTCATATTTTCTGACATACAATAAACACATCTGAAATCGCATCGATCAGTTACGGATACACGAAGATAAGTAATACTTCGTTTAAAAGGGTCAATAAGTTTTGGAGATTCGTTCATATTAATACGCTATTCTTAGCCATAGAGGGTTGCAAGAGTGGTTATATAAATTTGCACGCTTCATTAATTGCAAATGGTTTCATTTTAGCCCCATATTTTTCTAAAAATGATAAAACCGCAGGAGCGTCATGCTTAGATAAACTTGATAGCCAATCAGCAATAGCTTTTTGAATTAACCATTCAGGATCTTCAGATAATTCGCCAGCCCAAGATAATATTCGATCTCTTTGACTTAGTTCATCAATCTTAGGATTATTTAATTTTGTCCAGGGCATTGTCATTGTTAAAATAGATCGCCTCATCCATATATTTTCATCTTTAAACCAATTAGAAATTTGATCTAATCTTTCGGGAAATGCTCTAATTCTCCGAGATCCAGCGCCACTCACATGATCTGCAATTGAAGCATGATCTAGAGTAGGAATCCATCTTATAATTTCTTCCCATACAGTCTTATCGTTTTCTATACGAGCCTGAGTTAAAAGTTTAGCAGCTACTATTCTTGCTTCATATATGTTTGAATTCCACAATTCAGAAGCTAAAGCTGTTCTGTCTTCTCCATTGATTTGATTGCGCCAACCTTTGTAAAGAATATCCAATTCTGGATTCGATATCCCAAGATAAGTACGACTTATCTTAAGTGAATTTTTCAATTCTGCTGCTTTTTTAGGATTAGCTTTTAAATGTAGCTGCATTAAAGCGTCTGTGAATGAAATCATTGAAACTTCTTTTTGTTATAATTTATAAATAATCGTTATAGAGACTACTCTACGGGTAAATAACAAAATTCAAGAGTGATCTATCTTTTTAAATAACTATTACTTTAAAATTTATATTTAAATTAAAGCTTATGTATGTTTTTTAAAATCACTCTACAGTCACAGATTTTGCAAGGTTTCTGGGTTGATCAACGTCAGTACCTTTATAAACAGCTGTATGATATGCTAATAACTGTGCTGGAATGGCATATAGAATTGGGGCTAAATCATTTGTAGTTCTAGGCATAATAATTGTTTTCCATGTGCCTTCTCGAGCTTCTTTTGCCCCTTCAGAGTCTGTAATCAATAAAACTTTCCCGCCTCGCGCCATTACTTCTTGCATGTTAGAAACCGTCTTATCAAATAAATCATCTTTTGGTGCTAATACTATTACAGGCATATTTTCATCTACCAATGCAATAGGTCCATGCTTTAATTCTCCACTAGCGTAACCTTCTGCATGAATATAACTTATTTCTTTTAGTTTTAATGCACCCTCTAAAGCTAAAGGGTACATAACCCCTCTGCCCAAAAACAAGGCGTTGGATGATTTTGATAATTCTAATGCTGCATTTTTAATTTCAGTGTCCAAAGATAATGTGTCAACAACCAAAGATGGTATACTTAAAATTGATTTAATTAATTTAGATTCATTTAAGGCATTTATTAAACCTTTTTCTTTTGCAGCTTTTATAGCCAAAAAATAAAGAATGGTTAATTGACACGTAAATGCTTTTGTAGAAGCCACCCCTATTTCAGGACCTGCATGAATTTGGAGTGCCATTGATGCTTCACGCGAGATTGTACTTTCATTTACATTTACAATTCCCAAGGTTTTCATTTCATTTTGGTTGCAATACCTAAGAGCTGCAAGTGTATCAGCTGTTTCACCTGATTGACTAACAAAAATTGCAAGACTATTTTTTTCAACGGGCGGTTCACGATAACGAAATTCAGATGCAACATCTAATTCAACTGGAATGCGTGCAATTTTTTCAAACCAATACTTTGCAACATTACATGCTAAAAATGCAGTCCCACATGCGACCAGAGTAATTCGATTAATATTTTTAAAATTGAATTCTAAATTAGAAATTTCTAATTCGTTACGTGCTGAATTTAAATTATGTTGTATAGCGTCAGCTAATACTGAAGGCTGTTCGGCAATTTCTTTAGCCATAAAATGCTTATGGTTTCCTTTTGCAACATTTTGAGTATTAATTGCTAAGGTTTGCTTGTCCCGTTGTGTCTTTATTCCTTTAGAATCAAATATTTCTAATGTTTCTCTTGTGATTATTGCCCAATCACCTTCTTCTAGATAAGTAACTTGGTTTGTCATTGGTGCTAAAGCAATTGCATCTGAACCAACGAACATTTCACCCTTCCCATGCCCAATTGCTAGTGGAGAACCTTTTCTTGCCGCAATTAATAAATTATCAAAGCCATGAAATAAAAAACATAATGCATATGCTCCTTCCAGCCTGTCTAGTGTTTTCTTTGCAGCAAATGCAGGCTCATCTCCATTATCAATAAAACTCATACACAATTGAACAATTGTCTCTGTATCAGTTTCTGATTGAAATTCAGCACCATTTGATTTTAATTCGTCACGTAATTTTTTAAAGTTTTCAATTATTCCATTATGAACGACTGCAACTTTGCCAGCCTTTTGTGGGTGAGCGTTAGCAATAGAAGGGCTGCCATGTGTTGCCCATCTGGTGTGTCCAATGCCAATTTTGCCCTTTAATGGATGATGTACAAGTTTATCGGCTAAATTAACTAATTTGCCTGTTTCTCTTCGCCGTTCAAGTACGCCATCACTTATTGTTGCAATTCCTGAACTATCATATCCACGGTATTCTAATCTTTTTAGTGCATCAACCAAAATTGGTGATGCTTCATGGTTGCCTAATATGCCTACAATACCGCACATTTATTTATCCTTTGTATTAATAAGCTTTATTGCTTTTAATCTTTCGAAAAATTTTACAGCAAAGTTTAATTTATTTTCTTGCTTAGAGCGTGCAATACCAAGTGCTTTATCTGGTATATTTGAAGTAATAACTGATCCAGATGCAGTCATTGTATCACTTCCTAGCTGAATTGGCGCTACCAAAGAAGTATTTGAGCCAATAAACGCTCTATCTCCAATTTCAGTTAAATGTTTTGAAACACCATCATAATTACATGTAATTGTTCCTGCCCCAATATTTACATTATCACCAATTTTTGCATCGCCTATGTAAGATAAGTGATTTACTTTTGCACCTTCACCAATCTGAGATTCTTTTACTTCACAAAAATTACCAACTTTGGAGTTGTTTGCTAGTTCTGCACCAGGTCGTAAGCGTGCAAATGGCCCTACTATTGCACCTTTTGATATGTGGGCACCTTCAATATGGCTAAAAGATTTTATTAATGCATGACTTTCAACAGTAGTTTCCGGACCAAAGATAACATTTTGTTCAATTATTGTATCACGCCCAATAACTGTGTCAGATGAAAACCAAACGGTATTTGGATCAGTTAATGTGACCCCATTTAACATCATTTCTGTTCTTTTTTCTTCCTGAAAATAACTTTCAGCATGGGCTAATTCTACTCTAGAGTTTATACCCATCGCTTCACTTTCAGAGCATTCAACAGTGGCACATTTCAAATTTCTATTTTTTGCTAACTTTATAATATCAGTTAGATAAAATTCATTATTTGCATTTTTGTTTTCTATTTCAGATACTAGATCGAACAAAAGATTAGTGTCAGTGCAAATGACGCCTGAGTTGCAATAATTTATTTTCTTTTGGTCATCAGTTGCATCTTTAAATTCAACTATTTCTTCAAGAGATCCATCTTCTGTTATGATTAAACGTCCATAACTGTTTTGCTCATCTGTATTAAACCCTAACACTACAATATTAGAACCATTTTCACGTAATTTTGACATGTTCTTTAGTGTATTGGGCTTTATAAACGGAGTGTCTCCATATAAAATAAAAACCTCACCATTGAAGTCTAATAGTTTACCACGTGCTTGATTTACTGCGTGAGCAGTTCCAAGTTGTTCTGACTGTATTACAATTTCTGCATTTGGATTAAAGTTAATCGCAACTTTCTCAACTTCTTCAGAACCATGGCCGGCAACGATAATTGTTTTTTGGCAATCCATAGCTGCGGCTGTTCGCATTGAATGTATTAAAAGCGGTTCACAAGCTATATTATGTAATACTTTTGGTAAATCTGATTGCATTCTAGTGCCCATGCCAGCAGATAAAATAATAACAACGGATTGCATAATGTCTGTACCTATTTTTTTCTTTACTATAGTTTTATTTTATATTGCAAAAGGGGATATATAATCAAAATGTATTTCAATTTGTTACTAATTTTTATGAACTATAGTAATGGGGTTTCTTTATGAAAAGCGTAGTTTTTGATCTTGATGGAACTTTAGCTGACTCAAGTGAGGATTTAATAGCGGCAGCCAATGCTTGTTTTGAGGGTTTAGGATTAAAAAAAATGTTAGATCCAATCAATGATGCCTCAGTGGCATTTCAAGGTGGGCGAGCAATGCTTAAACTAGGCCTTGAGCGTGCAAACAGTTTTGATCAGACTAAAATTGATAAACAATACCCAATTTTATTGGAACATTATAAAAAAAATATTGATATGAATACAATATTATATGAGGGCGTAGTCGAAGCCTTAATTGAATTACAAAAACGCGGATATTTATTAGGAGTTTGTACAAATAAGCCTGAATTTTTAGCAGAAAAGTTGTTAAAAAGTCTTGGAATCAGAGAATATTTTTCTGCAATGCTAGGTGCAGACACTTTATTAATAAAAAAACCAGATCCGTTACACCTTTGGACTACAATTGATTGGATGGGAGGGGATCGACATAAAGCTGTGTTAGTGGGAGATACTATTACAGATTTAAACACTGCAAAAAATGCTAACTTAGACTGTATTCTAGTATCTTTTGGACCAGAGGGAAGTGGTGTTGAGGATATGAAACCTTCGGCATTACTAGATTCGTATTTCGATTTACCAGATTTAATTGATGCTATCCTTTAAAAAATGTAAATTTGTATTTAATAAGCATATATAATTTAAGAGGCAATTATGGTTTTAAAGTTTACAGGAAGTTTTACGCAACAAGAAGCAATTCCAGAAAAAGCAATTGATGCAGCAATTGCTGTTATGCGCCATGGTAGATTACACCGATATAATGTTGCGCCTGGTGAAACTTCTGAGACAGTTTTGTTGGAACAAGAATTTGCAAATTTAACTGGTGCTAGATATTGCTTGGCAGTTGCTTCTGGTGGGTATGCTCTTACAGCTGCTCTTAGGGCATCTGGATTAAAGCAAAATGATATTGTTTTAACAAATGCATTTACATTGGCGCCAGTTCCAGGGGCAATTCAGGGAGCTGGAGGTTGTCCTGTTTTTGTTGAAATAACTAAAGATCTTGTTTTGGATTTAGATGATCTAAAAGCAAAAATTGAATCTACAAATGCCAAATTTTTGATGTTAAGTCACATGCGTGGGCATATAGTGGATATGGAAGCTCTTTTAAAAATAACTGATGAGGCTGGTATAAAAGTAATTGAAGATTGTGCTCATACGATGGGAGCAAATTGGAATGGAATAACTAGTGGGCGCTCTGGTATTGTTGGGTGTTATTCAACGCAAACATTTAAACATATTAATTCAGGCGAGGGTGGTTTTTTAATAACAGATGATGTCGAAATAATGGCTAAAGCAACAATGCTTTCTGGTTCGTATATGTTGTATGAGAGTCATTTAGCAGGTGCTCCAATTGAAGCTTTCGAAAACATCCGGTTAGATACACCTAATTGTTCTGGCCGAATGGATAATTTAAGAGCAGCAATATTGCGACCACAGTTAGAAAATTTATCAATTCAAGCCAATCGATGGAATAAACGATATCGCAAATTGGAAAATGGGTTAAATCAAGTTGAAGATATAAGGCTGATATCACGTCCTAAGAAAGAATATTTCGTTGCATCGTCCTTTCAATTTTGTTTACCAGATTTTAATGAAAAACAAATAAAATCATTAGTTTTGGCGTGTGAAATAAGAGGAGTTCAATTAAAATGGTTTGGAGCGTCTTCTCCAGTTGGTTTTACATCGCGCCACGATAGTTGGCGATATGTTGATAAACAGACTTTACCAAAAACTGATGCAATTTTATCAGTTTTATTGGATATGAGAATTCCTTTAACTTTTAGTATGCAGGATTGTGATGTAATCTCTGAAATTATAAAAGAAGAAGTTAAAAATATTAAGCTTAATTAAAACTGTAAATTATTTTGAGTAATGTTTTGCAATCAATAAATTTGATTAAAGTTATTGTGCGTGATTTTTTGAATATCTCATACTTTAAATGCGCTTTTTTGTTCTGTATTTATTGACGCCACCGGACACTAAGGGTAAGCAATGGCAAATTTGAAAATAGCTCTTAACCTTTCAGGGGAACGCCGTGCAAGATTTGCTTATGAATTATTTACCAATACTCGTATTTTTAGGAGTTGCTGCAGGCCTTGGCCTAGTTCTGATTTTAGCTGCTGTAATTATTGCTGTAAGAAATCCAGATGCAGAAAAAACATCAGCATACGAATGTGGATTTAATGCTTTCGATGATGCCAGAATGAAGTTTGATGTAAGATTTTATCTTGTATCGATTCTTTTTATTATATTTGATCTAGAAGTTGCATTTTTATTTCCTTGGGCTACCTCTTTCCAATATCAAGGTATGTTAGGATTTTGGTCTATGATGGTTTTCTTATTAGTTTTGACAATAGGTTTTGCCTACGAATGGAAAAAGGGAGCTTTGGAATGGGAGTAAGTACTTCTCTCAACACAGCCGGTGATAATAAAGAATTAGCAACAAGTGCACTTAATCGTGAATTGCAAGACAAGGGTTTTCTATTAACCAGCGCCGAAGATGTAATAAACTGGGCTAGAACAGGCTCACTGCATTGGATGACATTTGGGCTTGCATGTTGCGCTGTTGAAATGATGCATAGTGCGATGCCAAGATATGACTTAGAAAGATTTGGAACAGCTCCTAGGGCATCTCCTCGCCAATCAGATCTTATGATTGTTGCTGGTACTTTGACTAATAAAATGGCACCTGCGTTACGCAAAGTATACGATCAAATGCCTGAACCACGTTATGTGATATCAATGGGTTCTTGTGCTAATGGAGGTGGATATTACCATTATTCATATTCTGTAGTGCGTGGATGTGACAGAATTGTCCCAGTAGATATCTATGTCCCAGGATGCCCTCCTACAGCTGAGGCATTACTTTATGGAATTTTGCAATTGCAACGAAAAATGCGCCGAACAGGCACAATAGTGAGATAGTCTTTATGTCGAATACCTTAACAGATTTAGGTGAATTAATTGCTACGAAATTACCAGGTGCTATTACTGCATCTGGTGTAAGTGATTTTGGTGAATTAGTTTTAAATGTAAAATTAGAAAAGATCACTAATGTTGTTGAATTTTTAAAAAGTAATTCTGCAATGAGGTTTTCTACCCTTATTGATATTACTGCGATTGATTACCCTTCACGTGAAAATAGATTTGAAATGGTTTATCATTTTTTATCCATGTATACGAATTTGCGAATTCGTTTGAAGCTTCAGGTGCCTGAAGATGGAATGGTTCCTTCAATTTGTGAAATTCATCCAGGTGCTAATTGGTTTGAACGTGAAGTATTTGATATGTATGGCGTTCTATTTTCTGGACATCCAGATTTACGGAGAATTTTAACAGACTATGGTTTCCGAGGACATCCACTTAGAAAAGATTTCCCAACAACTGGATATACAGAGTTAAGATATGATGAGGTTAGTAAAAGAGTTGTCTATGAACCGGTTACCTTAACTCAGGAATACCGCCAATTTGACTTTATGTCACCATGGGAAGGTGCTCAATATATCCTTCCAGGTGATGACAAAGCGGAGGCAAAATGATGGCTGATGGTGGTTTTAATGACGTTCAAACTGGTGAACAAAGAATTCGTAACTTTAATATAAATTTTGGGCCGCAACATCCTGCTGCACATGGAGTTCTACGGTTGGTACTAGAGTTGGATGGTGAAATAGTTGAAAGATGTGATCCTCATATAGGTCTGCTTCACCGTGGTACTGAGAAACTAATGGAAAGTAGAACTTACCTACAAAATTTACCATATTTTGATCGTCTTGATTATGTAGCTCCAATGAACCAAGAGCATGCATGGTGTTTGGCGATTGAAAAATTATCTGGAATTGATGTGCCAAGACGTGCATCACTTATACGTATTTTATACTGTGAAATTGGCCGAATCTTAAGTCACATCTTAAATGTAACCACCCAAGCTATGGACGTTGGGGCTTTAACTCCACCTCTATGGGGATTTGAAGAACGTGAAAAATTAATGGTTTTTTACGAGAGAGCATCTGGAGCTAGGTTGCATGCAGCATATTTCCGCCCTGGTGGGGTTCACCAGGATTTACCTCAGGATTTATTAGATGATATAATGGCATGGACTTTAGAATTCCCTAAAGTCTTGGAAGACATAGATGGATTGCTCACTGAAAATAGAATTTTCAAACAACGTAATGTAGACATTGCGGTTGTTTCTCAACAGGAAGCATTGGATTGGGGATTCTCAGGCGTCATGGTTCGTGGTTCGGGTATGGCGTGGGATTTACGTAGAGCGCAACCATATGAGTGTTATGATGAATTTGAATTCGATATTCCTGTAGGGAAAAATGGCGATTGTTATGATCGTTACTTGTGTCGCATGCAAGAAATGCGTGAAAGTTTGAAAATAATTCAACAAGCAATTCACAAACTTGAAAGCGCAACTGGTGATGTTTTAGCGCGAGGTAAATTAACACCTCCAAATAGAAGTGACATGAAAACATCCATGGAGTCATTGATACACCACTTTAAGCTATACACTGAAGGCTTTAAGGTTCCTGAAGGGGAAATTTATGTTTCTGTGGAAGCCCCAAAGGGTGAGTTTGGAGTATTTTTAGTTTCGGATGGATCAAATAAACCATACAAAACAAAAATCCGGGCTCCAGGTTATTTGCATTTGGCAGCTATGGATCATTTATGTAAGGGCCATCAGCTTGCTGATGTTGCCGCAATAATCGGCACATTAGATGTCGTATTTGGAGAGATTGATCGATAATGTCTATACGCCGACTTCATACATCCCAGCCTGATAGCTTTAATTTTTCAGATGAGAACTTAAAGTGGGCACAAAATCAAATGAAAAAATATCCTACTGGACGTCAAGCATCAGCAGTAATTCCTATATTATGGCGCGCTCAAGAGCAGGAAGGTTGGTTATCAAAACCTGCCATTGAATCAGTTGGTGAATTGCTTGATATGCCTTTCATAAGAGTTTTAGAAGTAGCGTCATTTTATTTTATGTTTCAATTAGCACCAGTAGGATCAGTTGCGCATATTCAAGTGTGTGGAACTTTGTCTTGTATGATTTGTGGTGCTGAAGATCTAATAAGCATATGCAAAGAAGTAATATCAGAAAAACCTCATGAAGTTTCTATTGATGGAAAATTTAGCTGGGAAGAAGTGGAATGTTTAGGTGCTTGCGCAAATGCCCCAATGGCACAAATTGGCAAAGATTTTTATGAAGATTTAACTGAAACAAGCTTTAGAGACATATTGGATAAATTTTCAAAAGGTGAAGTGCCAACACCAGGGCCTCAAAATGGGCGATATGCATCTGAACCACTTTCGGGGCTAACTACTTTAACTGAATTTAACTCTGGTAAATATGAAGCAAATTCATCTGTTTCGAGAGCTCTGGAATATGGTGATACTATTAAACGCATTCAAGGTAATGAAGTGCCTATATTAATGGCTAAGAAGAAGTCAGCTAAAACAAGTTCTACATAACTGTAGCGAAAAAATAGGGAAGTAATGAAATGTCAAACAAAGAAAATAATAACCAAACAAATCCAAGTTCACCAATTTGGTGGTTAGTATCCGCTATAGCTAGTGTTTTCATTGGATCAAAACTAGTTGTGGGAATGGAAACCATTCCTGCAGTTTTAATTTCTCTTAGTATTTTCTTAGTATTAGGTTGGGCATTACAAAAAATCTTTGGTGCAAATGCACCAGTTTCTGAAGAAATAAAAGTCGAAGTAAAAACTGCTGCGGCTCAGAAGCCAGCTGCTAAAACTGCTGCGGCTAAGAAGCCAGCTGCTAAAACTGCTGCAGCTAAAAAGCCAGCTGCTAAAACTGCTGCGGCTAAAAAGCCAGCTGCTAAAACTGCTGCGGCTAAAAAGCCAGCTGCTAAAACTGCTGCAGCTAAGAAGCCAGCTGCTAAAACTGCTGCAGCTAAGAAGCCAGCTGCTAAAACTGCTGCAGCTAAGAAGCCAGCTGCTAAAACTGCTGCGGCTAAAAAGCCAGCTGCTAAAACTGCTGTGGCTAAAAAGCCAGCTGCTAAAACTGCTGCGGCTAAAAAGCCAGCTGCTAAAACTGCTGCAGCTAAAAAACCAGCTGCTAAAACTGCTGCAACTAAAAAACCAGCTGCTAAAGCAAAAACACAAAAAAAATCTAATTCTAAAAAATAATTATTTTGATTTAGATATAAATAATATTGTTGGGCCTTAGGGGCCAACTCTAACAGGAGCCCATAGTTGAAACTAATTGATCCAAAAAGTCGAAGCCAAACGCGTTTAGCCTCTTTAGTTATTTTGATTGCAATGGTTATTTGGATGATTTTGCAATGGGTCGGGGGCAAGATTGGATTAGAGGCACGATATGTGTTTCTTCTTGATTTTTTTGCATTGGCGGCATTTGCCTGGTCGCTTTTGGTATTAATAAGAGTTTGGCATAGGCGCCAATGACTAAGAAAGTTAAAAACTTATGTTAAAAGACGAAGATCGCATTTTTACTAATCTTTACGGCATGCATGACAGGTCACTGAAAGGTGCTCAGTCGCGTGGCCATTGGTCTCAAACAGCAAAGATTATAAAAAATGGCCATGATTGGATTATTGAAGAAATGAAAAAATCAGGTCTTCGCGGTCGTGGAGGTGCAGGTTTTCCTACAGGCTTAAAGTGGTCCTTTATGCCTAAAGAGTCTGATGGTCGTCCAGCATACCTTGTAATTAATGCAGATGAATCAGAGCCTGGAACATGTAAAGATCGTGAAATTATGCGTAATGATCCACACGCACTTATAGAAGGAGCTTTAATTGCATCATTCGCAATGAATTCAAATGCTTGTTACATTTATATTCGCGGTGAATTTATACGTGAACGCGAAGCTCTTCAGCTGGCAATAGATGAATGTTATGAGGCTGGATTGGTAGGAAAAAATGCTGCAAAATCGGGGTGGAATTTTGATATTTATCTTCACCACGGTGCGGGGGCGTATATTTGTGGTGAAGAGACAGCACTCCTTGAAAGCCTTGAGGGTAAAAAAGGTATGCCTCGTATGAAGCCACCATTCCCTGCTGGCGCCGGTTTGTATGGCTGCCCGACTACAGTAAATAATGTTGAATCAATTGCGGTAGTTCCAACAATTTTGCGTCGGGGAGGTGATTGGTTTAAGTCTTTTGGACGCGAAAACAATTATGGTACAAAATTATTTGCGATTTCTGGACACGTTAATAATCCTTGTGTCGTTGAAGAGGCTATGTCAATTCCACTTCAAGAACTATTAGAGCGCCATTGTGGTGGTGTTCGTGGCGGGTGGAAAAATTTAAAAGCTGTTATTCCAGGTGGTTCATCAGTGCCATTATTGCCTGCTGAAATTTGTAGTGAGGCTATTATGGACTTTGATTGGTTGAGAGAACAACGATCTGGATTAGGTACGGCGGCTGTGATCGTAATGGATCAAAATACTGATGTTATAAAAGCCATATGGCGCTTATCAAAATTCTACAAACATGAAAGCTGCGGCCAATGCACTCCTTGTAGAGAAGGTACTGGCTGGATGATGCGTGTAATGGACAGGTTGGTTAAAGGTGACGCTGAACCTGAAGAAATTGATATGCTTTTAGACGTTACTAAGCAAGTTGAAGGCCATACTATTTGTGCATTAGGAGATGCAGCTGCATGGCCTATTCAAGGATTAATACGCCACTTTAGGGATGAAATTGAAGATAGAATAAAACATAAAAGAAGTGGCCGTATTTCACAATTTGCAGCAGAATAGATAAAATTTAATTTTATTGAATAAAAGGAAGTTTAAATGCGTTTGGCAACTATCACACTATTTGGAATGATTATGATGTGTCCTGCACCTGGCTACTCACAATCAGCATTGTGGGATGTTGAGGCTGTAAACAAAGGTTTATTTAATATTGGAATTGCACATGGTATCCGAAAGAATTGTGATTCAATAAAAGCAAATACTTTAGTTGGTATAAGCTATGTTTGGAAAATCATTGGTCATGCCACTGATGCTGGCTTCACTCTAAAAGAAACAAGAGAATTTATTAATAATGACACTGAAAAAGAAGTATTAAGATCAAGGGTAAAAAAATACCTTGTATCATTAGGATTAGACCCTGAAAAAAGTAATTCTCTTTGCAATCTTGGCAAAGAGGAAATTGTTAACAAAAGCCAAACTGGCAAACTACTAAGGATGAATTAGGCACATGTCTGATCTAAGAAAAATCATTATCGATGGCCAAGAAGTTGAAGTTGAGGGGGCTATGACGCTTCTTCAAGCTTGTGAAGTTGCAGATGTTGAGATTCCAAGATTTTGTTATCATGAGCGTTTAACAATAGCTGGTAACTGTCGAATGTGTTTGGTTGAAGTAGTTGGTGGACCGCCAAAACCTGCAGCTTCATGCGCAATGCAAGTGCGCGATGTCCGTGGAGGTCGTAATGGTGAGTTACCAGAAATTAAGACTACTTCACCTATGGTCAAAAAGGCACGTGAAGGCGTTATGGAATTTTTATTAATTAATCATCCGTTAGATTGTCCTATATGTGACCAAGGTGGTGAGTGTGATCTTCAAGATCAAGCTATGGCCTATGGTGTGGATTTCTCACGATTTAGAGAGCCTAAGCGCGCTGTTGATAATCTAGATTTAGGTCCATTAGTTGAAACAACTATGACACGATGTATATCCTGTACTAGATGTGTAAGGTTTACTACTGAAGTAGCTGGCATTACTCAGATGGGCCAGACAGGTCGCGGTGAAGATTCCGAAATCACATCGTACCTTAATGAAACATTAGACAGTGAGCTTCAAGGTAACATAATTGATTTATGTCCTGTTGGTGCGCTAACTTCTAAACCATATGCCTTTACAGCTCGTCCCTGGGAATTAATGAAAACTGAGACTATTGATGTTATGGATGCTCTTGGATCCAATATTCGGGTTGATACAAAAGGCCGTGAGGTAATGCGGATCCTTCCTAGGAATCATGATGATATAAATGAAGAATGGATTTCAGATAAAACAAGATTTGTATGGGACGGATTACGCCGTCAGCGACTTGATCAGCCATATGTTCGTAAGAATGGTAAATTGAAACCTGTATCTTGGGATGAGGCATTTTCTGCAATAAATAAAGCTATTGACGGCAAGAAAATAGCAGCAATAGCAGGTGATCTAGTGTCTGTGGAGGCGATGTTTGCGTTAAATAAAATGATAAAAGATTTGGGTGGAAACTCAGAATGCCGTGTTGATGATGCTAAATTGCCTGCTGGAAATCGTGCAGCATATGTTGGAACTGCAAAAATAGAAGATATAGATAATGCTGAAGCTATATATTTAATTGGAACAAATCCAAGAACAGAAGCACCTGTTTTAAATGCGAGAATTAGAAAATCTTACATGAATGGTGCTGATATTAAATTAATTGGTAACGAAGTTGATTTAACATATAAATATAAGCACATTGGGAATGATCGCAAATCATTTGATCTATTAAGTTCAAATGAAGAAATAAATAGCCTAACAAAAAAGAACTCTTTAATAATCATAGGGCAAGGTGCACTTCTTGATGCTGATGGTGAAGCAGTATTAGCAGCAGCGCAAAACTTTGCAAAAAATACAAACTCAAAGCTATTAATATTACATACAGCAGCAGCACGTGTTGGTGGAATGGATATTGGATTTAACACAAAAGGTGGAATTAATGCGGCCTTAAAAGATGCAGAGGTGGTTTTTAATTTAGGTGCAGATGAATTGCGAATTTCTGATACCCCATTTGTTGTATATCAAGGATCACATGGTGACAGAGGAGCTCACAGAGCGAATGTCATATTGCCTTCTGCTGCATATACTGAGGAAAGTGGAATTTTTGTAAATACAGAAGGCCGTGTCCAAATGGCTGAACGAGCAGGGTTTCCTCCCGGCCAAGCAAAGGAAAACTGGGCAATATTACGAGCATTATCAGCAGTTTTAAATGTAAAATTACCATTTGATAGTTTAAATTCTTTACGTGCAGAATTGTATAAAGAATTTCCAGAAATGAATAATTTTGATCAAGTAAGAGTTAACTCAGGTAAAGACCTAAAGCAAAAAGCATTAGGTAAAGCCACATTTAAGTATGCCATATCTGATCATTATTTAACTAACCCAATAGCGCGAGCTTCTGAGGTTATGGCTGAACTATCAAAAAACACAAAAGAACGTGCCGCTTTGGCCGTAGCCGCTGAATAGAGGGTTTAAATATGGATTTTTTTCAAACTAATCTAGGTATTTTTCTAACTATTTTAGGACAAACTTTACTTGTTCTTGGATTTGTTATGATTAGCCTTCTACTATTAGTTTATGGCGATAGAAAAATTTGGGGTGCAGTTCAAATGCGACGAGGTCCCAATGTGGTTGGGCCTTGGGGCATTTTGCAAACAGTTGCTGATGCACTAAAGTATGTCTTTAAAGAAGTTGTAGTTCCTGCTGGGGCGGATAAAACTGTATTTTTTCTTGCCCCATTAGTTTCATTTATCTTAGCTGCGATAGCTTGGGCAGTAATTCCTTTTAATGGTAGGTGGATTTTAGCAGATCTCAATGTAGCTGTACTATATGTTTTTGCTGTATCGTCTTTAGAGGTTTATGGAGTGATCATGGGTGGATGGGCTTCGAATTCAAAATATCCATTCCTTGGATCATTGCGCTCTGCCGCCCAAATGATTTCATATGAGGTTTCGATTGGTTTTATAATTATAGGTATCATTATTTCAACTGGATCACTGAGTTTTATTAATATCGTTGAAGCTCAATCAGGATCTTATGGCTTATTAAATTGGTATTGGTTGCCACATTTACCTATGGTTTTCTTGTTTTTCATATCAGCTTTAGCTGAAACAAATAGACCACCTTTTGATTTGCCAGAAGCAGAATCTGAACTAGTTGCTGGTTATCAAGTTGAGTATTCATCCACCCCATTTTTATTATTCATGGCTGGAGAATATATTGCGATTTGGTTGATGTGCGCGCTAACTACTATTTTATTCTTTGGAGGATGGTTATCTCCTTTACCAGATTCGTGGATAGAATATATGCCATTTTTAGGTCATGGCGCCCTCTGGATGGTCCTCAAAATGGGATTTTTCTTTTTCTTATTCGCTATGGTTAAAGCCATAACACCGCGTTACCGATATGATCAGTTGATGAGATTAGGTTGGAAAGTCTTCTTACCATTTTCACTTGCTTGGGTAGTTTTGGTGGCTTTTCTTGCTCAATATGGTGCATTTGGAGGCGCTTATGCAAGATGGACAATAGGTGGGTAATGCATAATTAAAATGGATAATACTACAAGCAAGTTTATGGATCAGTATATTAAAGTAATTTTTGTTAAATAATTTAATAAGTTTATCAATAATGAGTGCTTTGTTGTTGAAGAAAACTTGAATTTATATATCTACGGCGTTGTTGTGCTATCTACTTAAAAAGCATGACACGTCTAAAATTAAAAGGCTAAGGAGATAAAAATGTCATTTGACTATGTACGTGCTGGAAAATACTTTTTATTGGCAGATTTTTTCGTTGGCATGAAATTAGGTTTGAAATATTTTTTTAAGCCTAAGGCAACATTAAATTACCCTCATGAAAAAGGCCCTTTATCTCCGCGTTTCAGAGGTGAGCATGCATTACGAAGATATGCAAATGGTGAAGAGAGGTGTATTGCTTGCAAATTATGTGAAGCTGTATGTCCAGCTCAAGCTATAACTATTGATGCTGAACCTCGTGAAGATGGATCACGTAGAACTACGCGTTATGATATTGACATGACAAAGTGTATTTATTGCGGCTTTTGCCAAGAAGCATGCCCTGTTGATGCTATTGTAGAAGGACCAAATTTTGAATTTGCTACTGAAACACGCGAAGAACTTTTTTATAATAAAGATAAACTACTTTCCAATGGAGATCGTTGGGAAGCAGAAATATCTCGAAATCTAGAACTTGATGCTCCATATCGCTAGGAATAATGATGACTGTTACCTTATTCGCATTTTATCTTTTCTCAATTACGGCTGTGATGTCTGCATTATTCGTCGTAGTTGCTCGTAATCCTGTTCATTCAGTTTTATGGCTCATACTTACTTTTTTCTCAGCCGCATCCATGTTTGTACTCATGGGGGCTGAATTCGTCGCGATGCTTTTAGCAATAGTTTATGTAGGAGCAGTAGCAGTATTGTTTTTATTTGTTGTTATGATGTTAGATGTTGATTTTGTTGAGCTAAAATCAGGTATGCAAAAATACTTTCTTATTGGATCGTCAATAGGATTGGTGTTGCTTATGGAGCTTGGTCTTGTGATTAGTCATTGGAAAGTTGCACCTGAAGCTGGGAGCTTATTACAATCACCAACTCCATCTATAGATGAAACTCACAACACATTGGCTTTAGGCCAAATACTTTATAGCGATTATATTTATTTATTCCAAATCGCAGGTTTGATACTTTTAACAGCAATGATTGGTGCAATTGTTTTAACTCTTCGCCATCGAACTGATGTTAAAAGGCAAAATGTTGTAGATCAAATGCAACGGGACCCAGCAGATGCAATGGAAGTTATAACAGTCAAGTCGGGGCAAGGATTATGATACCAGTTGAATATTATCTCACGGTTGCAGCTTTATTGTTTGTTATCGGAATTTTTGGAATATTTTTGAACCGAAAAAATGTGATTGTTATATTAATGTCTATAGAGTTAATGCTTCTAGCTGTTAATATAAATTTTGTTGCTTTTTCCACCCATTTAAATGATTTGGCTGGACAGGTATTTACATTGTTTATTTTAACTGTCGCTGCTGCTGAGGCAGCAATTGGTTTAGCAATACTAGTTTGTTTCTTTAGGGTTCGAGGAACCATTGCAGTTGAAGATATTAATGTGATGAAAGGCTAATCCATGGAAATGATTTTGTTATTCGCACCGTTAGTCGGTTCCATTATTTGTGGATTTGGCCATCGCATTATTGGCGAAAAAATGGCTATGTTTGTATCTACTGGTGCTCTATTTCTATCAGCAATATTATCATGGATAATTTTTACCAAATTTCAGGGTGAAGGTTATACTATTTCACTTTTCCGCTTTATTGAAAGTGGGAGTTTATCGGCTGATTGGTCTATTCGAGTTGATCGTCTAACAGCAATAATGCTCGTTGTTATAAATACAGTTTCTGCACTGGTACATTTATATTCTTGGGGCTACATGGATAAAGATCCTCAATGGAAAGAAGGTGAAAGTTATAAGCCACGCTTCTTTGCATATTTATCTTTCTTTACATTTGCGATGCTGATGCTTGTCACTTCTGATAATTTGTTACAAATGTTTTTCGGTTGGGAGGGTGTCGGTGTAGCATCTTATCTCCTTATTGGTTTTTACTATCGCAAACCAACTGCGGGTGCTGCTGCTATGAAAGCATTTATAGTTAATCGAGTAGGTGACTTTGGTTTTGCTTTAGGAATATTTGGATTATTTTACATGACTGGTAGCATAAACTTTTCTGAAGTTTTAGATCCACACAACGCCAAAGAATTAAGCAAAACTACTTTTAAATTTTTATCATGGCAACTGAATGCATTAGAAGTAATCACAATGTTATTGTTTATAGGCGCCATGGGAAAATCTGCCCAATTAATGTTACATACTTGGTTGCCAGACGCCATGGAGGGACCAACTCCTGTGTCTGCATTAATACATGCTGCAACAATGGTTACAGCTGGTGTATTTATGGTATGTAGACTTTCACCGTTGATGGAATATGCAACCTTTACACCAAATTTCATTGTTATAATTGGTGCAACAACGGCATTTTTTGCTGCTACAGTTGGATTGGTTCAAAACGACATTAAACGTGTTATTGCATATTCAACCTGTTCACAATTGGGATACATGTTTGTTGCTGCTGGTGTTGGTGCTTATGGAGCGGCAATGTTCCACCTGTTTACTCACGCATTTTTTAAGGCGATGTTATTTTTAGGTGCAGGATCAGTTATCCATGCAATGCATCATGAACAAGATATGAGAAATTATGGAGCCCTAAGAAAAAAAATCCCATATACATTTGCAGCAATGATGATTGGTACATTAGCTATTACTGGTGTTGGCATTCCATTAACTCATCTTGGGTTTGCAGGATTTTTATCTAAAGACGCTATAATTGAGAGTGCATATGGAGCAGGAACCGGTGTCGGGCAATATGCTTTTATAATGTTGGTCATTGCTGCAGCAATGACAAGTTTCTATTCATGGCGTCTAATATTTCTTACGTTCTACGGAAAAGCTCGCGGCAATGCACACACGCATGACCATGCACACGAAAGCCCGCTTGTAATGATTGTTCCTCTAATTGTTTTAGCTTTTGGCGCTATTTTTGCTGGAATGATTTGGTATGAAGATTTCTTTGGAAACCATTGGGAAGAGTTTTTTGGCTCATCTTTGTATGCAAATCACGATACAAATCATGTTGTTCATGATGCTCATTATGTGGCTAATTGGGTAAAAGCTTCTCCTTTCGTTGCTATGTTATTTGGATTTTTAATGGCAATGTGGTTTTATATTTGGTCACCAGAAAATCCTGCTAAATTGGCAAAACAACAAAATTCAATTTATAAATTCTTTTTAAATAAATGGTATTTTGATGAGCTTTATGAAATTATTTTTGTTCGACCAACTAAGTGGTTGGGTGATTTCCTTTGGAAAAAAGGTGATGGATCTTTTATTGATGGAGGCATCAATGGAATAGCATTGGGAATTATTCCATTGTTAACTCGTAAATATCAAGCGATGCAATCTGGTTACTTGTTTCACTATGCATTTACTATGGTCATAGGGGTAGCAGTGATTGTTACATGGTTTGCGCTTACTGGGGGATCCAACTAATGGATAATCTTTTGTCTATTGTAATATTTCTTCCAACAGTAGCAGCTTTAATTCTGGCTGTTATTCTAAGAGGTGAAGATGAATTATCGCAAAGAAATGCTAAAATCTTGGCGTTAATTGCAACATTGGCTACTTTTATTATTAGTTTACCATTGCTTACTCAGTTTGATCCAAAAAATACTGGTTTTCAGTTTGTTGAAGAATACGATTGGCTTGCTGGGTTAAAATATAAAGTTGGTCTTGATGGTATCAGTATACTATTCGTTATGTTAACAACTTTTCTGATGCCAATTGTAATTGGAGCATGTTGGACAGTTAGATCTCGTGTTAAAGAATATATGATTATGTTTCTAATTCTTGAAACAATGATGTTAGCTGTTTTCAGTTCTTTAGACATTATACTTTTTTACGTTGTTTTCGAAGCTGGATTAATCCCAATGTTCTTAATTGTTGGCATTTGGGGCGGGAAAGATCGAATATACGCAGCCTTTAAACTGTTCTTATATACATTACTTGGATCAGTTTTAATGTTGATTGCTATTATTTACATGTGGTTTGAAGCTGGCTCGACAGATATTCCTACCTTAATGCAGCATGAATTCTCATCTGAAAATATGATATTATTTGGTATAACAATAGTTGGTGGCATCCAGTCTTTATTATTCTTAGGCTTCTTTGCCTCATTTGCAGTCAAAATGCCAATGTGGCCTGTCCACACTTGGTTGCCAGATGCACACGTGCAGGCACCAACAGCTGGTTCAGTTGTTTTAGCAGCTATTCTATTGAAAATGGGTGGTTATGGATTTTTACGATTTAGCTTACCGATGTTTCCTGTTGGATCAGAAGTAATGGCAACTTTTGTAATGACACTTTCTGTAATAGCAATAATTTACACTTCCCTAGTAGCACTCGTTCAACAAGATATGAAGAAATTGATTGCCTATTCTTCCGTCGCTCATATGGGCTTTGTTACTATGGGGATTTTTGCTTTAAACAAACAAGGATTAGATGGTGCAATCTTCCAAATGCTTAGCCATGGGTTTATATCAGCAGCGTTATTTTTAGGTGTTGGTGTGATTTATGATAGAATGCACACTCGAGATATTGATGCATACGGTGGAATAGTTATTCGAATGCCAGTTTATGCTCTGATATTTATGCTTTTTACTATGGCAAATGTGGGATTACCAGGTACATCTGGATTTGTTGGTGAATTCTTGACTTTAACTGCTGCATTTAAAGCAAATACATGGATAGCTTTTGGAGCAACAAGTGGGGTTATTTTATCTGCAGGGTACGCATTGTGGTTATATCGGCGTGTGGTTTTTGGAGATTTGGTAAAAGAAAGTTTAAAGGGAATATCTGATATGGATATGCGTGAAAAACTACTCATGGCTCCACTAATTGTTATGACCATATTATTAGGAATTTATCCTGCATTAATTTTAGATTTAATCGGTCCATCTGTTAATGCTTTATTAGAACAAGTACATGCTGCCCAAGGAGTTATAATTGATGCAACTTCTAAAGCCATTCATTAAAGGGGTATCAAAGCTATGATCAGCACGGATATCAATATAGTTTTACCAGAAATTACTTTAGCTGTTTTCTCAATGGCTGCATTGATGGTCGCTGTTTATGGCGGCAAAGATAAATTAGCAGGTTTAATGATCTGGGTAACATCAGGTGTGATGTGTGCATTGGGCCTATGGATAGCATTTTGGGAACCAGGTACAACAACAGCTTTTAATGGCTCTTTTGTAAACGACGGGTATGCTCGTTTTGCCAAAGTAGTAATTTTATTTGGTTCTGCAATGATGCTGTTGTTATCTCAGGATTATTTAGAAAAAAATAAATTACTAAAATTTGAATTTCCAATTTTAATTGCATTAGCCACGCTTGGTATGATGTTAATGGTATCTGCTGGAGATTTAATGGCACTGTATATGGGGTTAGAACTACAATCCTTGGCACTTTATGTTGTTGCATCGTTTCGCCGGGATAGCATTCGTTCAACAGAAGCGGGATTAAAATATTTTGTTTTGGGGGCATTATCTTCCGGCCTATTACTTTATGGAGCATCATTAGTTTATGGATTCTCCGGTACTACTAATTTCGCAGGGATTTCGGAAACAATTCATGATGGGAAACTTGGACTGGGTATGCTCTTTGGATTAGTATTCTTATCAGTTGGCATGGGTTTCAAAGTATCTGCAGCACCATTTCATATGTGGACACCTGATGTTTATGAAGGTTCTCCAACTCCAGTTACTGGATTTTTTGCGACTGCACCAAAAGTAGCCGCTGCTGGATTATTTGGGAGAGTGGTTCATGACGCATTTGGCGGCGCTATTACTGACTGGCAACAAATTATTGCATTTTTATCATTTGTTTCGATGTTCCTTGGTTCAATTGCAGCAATTGGGCAAACAAATATCAAACGCCTTATGGCCTATTCATCAATCGCTCATATGGGTTTTGCTCTGCTTGGGCTATCATCTGGTACACAAGAAGGTGTCCAAGCATTGCTAATTTATATGGCAATCTATGTTACTATGAATATTGGTGTATTTGCCTTTATTCTAAATATGGAACGTGATGGACAACCCATAACTAATATTAAGTCTCTTGGCTTATATTCTCGGGTCGAACCAATTCGAGCTGCTGCATTAGCTGCTTTAATGTTTAGCCTTGCAGGAATCCCACCTCTAGTTGGTTTTTTTGGTAAATTGTATGTTCTTAAAGCTGCTGTAAATGCAGGATTGTCTTGGTTAGCAATATCTGCTGTAATTGCTTCAGTAATAGGTGCATTTTATTATCTTCGTATTATATACTTTATGTATTTTGGTACTGAAGTTGAAAGAATGACTGGTAAAATGCCACTTCTACATAAACTTGCACTATATGGAGCGACATTAATAATGCTATTGGGTTCCATAAATTTATTTGGAATTGAAGCAATTGCAGCTGATGCTGCAGCGTCTCTTTTTAAATGATAGAATGGCCAGATGGTTATGACCGTGTTACACATTTAACAATTGATAGCACAAATAGAGAAGCTTCCAGGCAAGCAGCTGAAACTAATAAACCCACTTGGATATTTGCGGATGAACAGACTGCAGGTGTTGGGCGTCGTGGGCGAAAATGGTCCAGTCCAAAAGGTAATTTTTCTTCTACTTTATTGATGCCAATTGAAGGTAATTTATCAACAGTTGCTCTTCATAGCTTTGTAGCAAGTTTAGCTTTGAGGGATTCTTTAGTTCATATTACACGTGATCCAAAAAGATTTAACTTAAAATGGCCAAATGATGTATTAATGGATGGATGCAAAGTTGCAGGTATATTACTTGAAACTAGTGGAGTTGGTCCAAGTCATTTGAATATTGGCATTGGTGTTAACCTTTCCACTTTACCTGAAAGTGACACGATCGAAATTGGCTCAACACCCCCAATATGTCTTGATATTAATATTATACCATTAGATTTTTTAACGATTTTGGCTAATTTTTTTGCTACACGATTAATTCAGTATCAAAATTTTGGATTTGAAGTTATTCGAATGGATTGGCTGAAAAATGCTGCAAATATAGGCAAGACAATAACTGCAAAAATGCCAAATGCTCAAATTGTAGGGGAATTTGTTACAGTAGACGAACAGGGCGCAGTTGTATTACAAACAGGGGATGTTAGGCGCATAGTTCATGCGGCTGATATTTTTTTCTAGGAGGCTATAAATGTTATTAGCAATTGATGTTGGCAATACAAACACTGTTTTTGCAATTCATGATGACAATAAGTTTGTTGCTTACTGGAGGTGTGAGACTTTGGTTGGGCGAACAGCAGATGAATACTTTGTCTGGCTAAATCAATTAATGGAATTAAATGGCGTCAAGGGCAATATTGATCGTGTCGTTGTTAGCTCAACGGTCCCTAGAGTCGTATTCAACTTACGTATTTTGTCAGATCGATATTTTAATTGTAGACCATTAGTGGTTGGAAAGTATGATTGTATTCTTGGTGTAGATGTGCGGGTTGATACTGGCACAACAGTTGGAGCTGATCGATTGGTTAATACTATAGGAGCTTTTGATCAATTTGGTGGTGATTTAATAGTTGTAGATTTTGGTACGGCAACAACTTTTGATGTGGTTGATCAGGATGGGGCATACATTGGGGGTGTTATAGCACCAGGAGTTAATCTTTCTTTGTTAGCGCTTCATGAACGTGCCGCTGCTTTACCGCATATTGATATTGCTCAGCCTGAAAAAGTAATTGGTAAAAACACCGTAGCATGCATGCAGTCTGGAATTTTTTGGGGATACATTGGTTTAGTCGAGGGTATTTGTAAAAAAATTAAATTAGAACATCCAAGGCCAATGAAGATTATATCTACAGGTGGCCTTTCAACATTATTTGAACGTGGTACGAATGCTATTGACCACATTGACCTAGATCTGACATTACACGGTCTATATCTGGTAGATCAGAGAAATCGGAAATAAAATGACATCTAAAAATAAATTAATTTACTTGCCTCTAGGTGGAGCAGGTGAAATTGGTATGAATATGTATCTTTATGGCTATGGGCCAAAAGGTAAAGAACGTTTCATTTTGGCTGACGTGGGAGTGACATTTCCTGCAATGGATGGAACCCCAGGTGTTGATTTGATAATGGCTGATACAAAGTTCATTCAAGATAAAGCTGATCGATTAGATGGAATTTTCATAACGCACGCTCATGAAGATCATATTGGTGCAATCGGTTTATTATGGCCTCGTCTTAATGCGCCTATATATTGTCGTAAATTTACTGCAGTTGTTGCAAAAGCTAAGATGGAAGACAGAAATCAAAGCTCAGATATGATTGAGATTTTACCTCCATATCCTGAAATGAAAAAAGTTGGACCATTTAAAGTTGGAATATTGCCTGTACCACATTCTATTCCAGAAGCTTCTGGTTTGGTTATTGAGACGCCTGAACAGAGGATTATTCACACGGGTGACTTAAAACTAGATCCTAATCCAGTAGTTGGTGAACCATTTAATTCTAAATTATTTGCAGATTTAGGCAATAAAGGTGTGGATGTTCTTGTTTGTGATAGTACAAATATTTTTTCAAATAAACCTGGACGTTCAGAAGCAACTTTAGTTAAGCCGATTGCTGAAATGATTAAAGGTGCAAATGGAATGGTTGTAGCAACAACTTTTGCATCTAATGTTGCTCGTTTGAAGACATTAGCACAAGCTGGAATAGATGCAGGTCGCTCTGTTTGTGTTCTTGGTAGGTCAATGCAAAAGATGCTTGGCTATGCACATTCTACTGGTGTTCTTGATGATTTCCCACCCACTATTCAGCTAGAGGATGTTCCAAATATACCTCGTGAGAACTTGATGTTGTTGGTTACTGGATCTCAAGGAGAGGGTCGTGCTGCTTCTGCTCAACTAGCGCGTGGAAAGTATTTAGGCATTACAATGCAAGAGGGTGATACATTCTTATTTTCGTCTAAAACAATTCCAGGCAATGAAGTTTCTGTTAGTAGAATAATTAACTCTTTTGCCATGCAGGGTGTAAATGTAATTGATGATAGTGCTGAAATATATCATGTTTCTGGCCATGCAAATCGCCCTGATTTGGAAGAAATTCATCGTTTATTGAAGCCAAAAATTTTAATTCCAATGCATGGTGAGTACCGTCATTTAAAAGAGCATTCTGATTTAGCATCTTCAAAAGGTATACAATCTTTAGTTGCACCAAATGGATGTGTTGTTGAGATTGACGATAAAGGTGCAAAGATTGTTGATCATATTGAAACAGGTAGAATCTATCTTGATGGCTCACGATTAATTGGTGCTTTTGATGGAGTGGTCTTAGATCGTATTAGGATGGCAACACGGGGTACGGTCGCTATTTCATTAGTAATTGAGGGATCAGAGGTTTTGGGTGTTTGGGCAGAGCCAATAGGGTTACCTGAAACTGAAACGTATGAAGATGGCTTAGCTGAAATGATTGAAGAAAAAGTAGAAAATGCTCTTATTAAATCTAAAGCTAAATTACTAAAAGATGACCAAGAGGTTGAAAAATTAGTATCAAAAGTTGTTTCAAGTGTTTGTAAAAATGAAGTTGGGAAAAAACCAGTTACGCGAATTTTAATCAATCGTCTTGAAAGTTAAGCTTTAGTTTGTAAATACTTCTTAACTTATTTTTACTAACGTAATAAAAATGCCGGCACATGTTCACCAAGACCTTTTACTGGGTTCTTAGTGTCCTTTTGAGCGTCTTTAGTTAGTGAAGTCGCCTCAGATTTTGAAATATCAATATTTTTAGGTTCCGTACTCTTTAATATTTTATTTTCTGGCTGTTTTTGATTAGTTTTATTTTCATCTTTTTTGGCTGTATTTTTTAGACGTTCTTTATTTATTATTTTTGGAGCTTTTTGTAATTCAAATTCAAGTCTAGGTATAGATTGCTTTACTAATTCTTCAATCTTGTCCAGATGCTTGATCTCATGTGGCAAGCAAAGCATAAATGCCCAACCTTTACGCCCTGCTCTTCCAGTGCGTCCGATTCTATGAACGTAATCTTCAGCATGTATTGGTACATCAAAATTGAATACATGAGAGACTGCTGGAATATCTAAGCCTCTCGCTGCAACATCTGACGCAACCAATAAAGTAATATCATTATTTTTAAAGCCTGCTAAAACTTCCATTCTATATCTTTGATCAAGATCACCATGTATAGCGCCTACAGAATGGCCATGTTTCTTGAGTGATTTCATCACTATGTCTACATCAACCTTACGATTACAGAATACTATTCCGTTTGTAAGTTTTTCACCTTCCTTGGCAATAATGGTTCTTAAAAGGTCACGCTTCTTTTTTGGTTCTGATTTGCGATTTTCTGCTTTGAAGCAAATTACATTTTGGGTGATATTCTCAGAGGTTGTTGCTTGTCGTGCAACTTCAACAAGTTTTGGATTTTGCAAAAACTCTTGTGTTATGCGTGAAATTTCTGGTGCCATTGTAGCGCTAAAAAAAAGTGTTTGGCGTGTAAATGGTGTTAGTTTAAATATACGCTCGATATCAGGAATGAAGCCCATATCAAGCATACGATCTGCTTCATCAACCACCATTATTTCTATACCAGTTAGAAGTAATTTTCCTCTTTCAAAATGGTCAAGTAGACGGCCTGGAGTTGCAATTAATACATCCACGCCTCTGTCAATTAGGCGATCTTGTTCTTTGAAAGAAACACCACCAATTAGAAGAGCCATATCTAACTTTACATATTTTGCATATTGTTCAAAATTTTCAGCAACTTGAGCGGCCAACTCTCTTGTTGGCGCTAATACAAGAGAACGAGGCATGCGAGCTCTGGCTCTTCCCCTAGCTAACTTATGTATCATAGGTAAAGTAAAGCCAGCAGTCTTTCCAGTTCCTGTTTGCGCAATCCCTAAGATATCTCTACCTTCTAGTGCATGTGGAATAGCTTCTGATTGTATTGGAGTAGGGGTGTCATAGCCAGCATCATTAATGGCTTTCATTACTTTTGGACTTAATCCAAGGTCGATAAATTTTGTCATATATCCTGCATGTTTTGCGGCGTTAAAATTTGCCGTTTATAACACGGCTCGGCAATCGGAATACTACCAGTTCATCAATACAGTTTTATTTAACCTATTTGGGATTAAAGTCAATTCAGGCAATGCTTTTAGATTATTTAATCTAGATCTATATAATTGATTAATATTAATTTGATATAATATTTTTTGTTGTGCTATACATTCGTTATATTGAATAGATAGGGGTATGTTAATGCAAACTAAATTGAAGTTATTAAGTATTTCTACTTCATTAATTATTATTTCTAGTTCTTTATTAGCTAATGAAAATATAGTAGATCAGTATCCCAAATCTGCTTTATACTCTAGTCCTTACGAAGTTATACCCAATGTATTTAGCGCTATAGGTGCTACTGCCCCTCCGACATACCAAAACTCTGGGCATAATAATAATTTGAGTTTTATAATTACTGGAGACGGGGTGGTTGTGATAAATAGTGGTGCAGCTTACATCTTAGCAAAAGCAATACATGAAGAAATAAAAACAATTACCAATCAGCCAGTTAAACTAATCATAAATGAGAATGCACAAGGCCATGCAATGCTTGGTAATAACTATTGGGCTGAATTAGGTGTGCCAATATTGGCCCATGAGCAAGCTGCACATGAATTTGAAGAGCGGGGGTATAATATATTAGAGCGAATGAAGCTTTATAATTTAGAAAAATCTCAGGGTACTATTTTACAGGGTCCAACTGAAACTTTTGCGGATAGATATTTAGTGCCATTTGGAGATTTCCCAGTTGAAGTACTTTACCTTGGGCCTGCACATAGCACTGGTGATATTTCTGTTTGGCTGCCAAACCAAGAGCTGGTAATAGCTGGTGATATTGCCTTTCATGAGCGAATGTTGCCAATATTTGAGGATACAAATACACTTGAATGGATCAATACTTGGAAAAATAAATTTGAAAAGTTGAATGCAAATTTTGTTATTCCTGGTCATGGCCATCCAACTAATATGCAACAGGTTAAGCGTTACACCCATGATTATTTGGTATATTTACGCGCTAAAATTTCTGAACATCTAGATAATGGTGGTGATTTAAAAGATGCATATTATGTAGACCAAACTCCTTACATGAGGTTGGATACATTTGAAGAATTAGCAACTAGGAATGCTGGGCGCATATATCAAGAAATGGAATTTGAATAACTAATTATACAATAATTACTTGAAACTATACCATTATGTCTTTTGTTGCGGTTAAATTAAGTAATGGGTAATCTCGTTCAACTCTATCAATGTCCCATTGCAATCGTGTCATGTACACTGGATCACCATCGTGATCCATTGCCATATGGCCCTTATTAATATCAATAAATTTTTCAACGTCTTCTTTAACGCCAGAAAGCCATCGTGCTGATTTAAATTGTGATTGTTCAAATCTTACAGGTATTCCATATTCCAATTCTATTCTTGATGCCAAAACCTCAAATTGCAATGCGCCGACAACACCAATAATCCAACCTGAACCAATCAAAGGTTTAAATAATTTTGCTGCGCCTTCTTCTGCAAATTGGTTTAAAGCTTTGTCTAAATGCTTAGCTTTCATGGGATCTGTTGCACGAACTGATTGTAATAATTCTGGTGCAAAAGATGGTATACCAGCAAATTTTAAAATTTCACTTTCTGTTAAAGCATCTCCTATTCGAAGTTGGCCATGATTTGGGATGCCAATAATATCGCCTGCCCAAGCTTGTTCGGCTAATTCTCTGTCTGCAGCTAGAAATAGCATTGGAGAAGCTATTGCCATTATTTTTTTTGTTCGTACGTGAGTTAGTTTCATTCCACGTTTAAAATGCCCGGAACATAATCTAACAAATGCTATACGATCGCGATGCTTTGGGTCCATGTTGGCCTGAACTTTAAATACAAATCCTGTAACTTTAGGTTCATTTGGAGAAATTGGTCTTACATCAGATGGTCGGATTAATGGTTTTGGTGCAAAATTACCAATTCCTGTCATTAGTTCTTGTACACCAAATGAATTAATAGCTGATCCAAACCAGATTGGCGTCATTGTACCGTCCATAAATGACTGGTGATCAAATTTTGGCATTAATTCTTTTGCCATTTCGATTTCTTCTAAAAATTTTTCTAGAAGATTTGCAGGCACCAATTCGCTTAATTTTGGATCGTCTAATCCAGAAATTTCTATACTTTTCGCAACAACATTTCGATCTGCACGGTCCATTAATTCCAAACGATCGTTTAAAATATCATAACAGCCCATAAATTCTCGCCCAACTCCAATTGGCCAGCTTGCGGGTGTTACATCAATTGCTAAATTTTCTTGTATTTCATCAATGATATCAAATGTATCACGACTTTCACGATCCATTTTATTACAAAAAGTTAAAATTGGCATATCACGCATTCGGCAAACTTCAAATAATTTTTGAGTTTGGCTTTCTACACCTTTTGCGCCATCTATAACCATTACAGCGGCGTCAACAGCTGTTAGCGTACGATATGTATCTTCAGAAAAATCTGAGTGCCCTGGCGTATCAACTAAATTAAACCAATAATCACCAAATTCAAAAGACATAGCAGAGGCAGATACAGAAATTCCTCGATCTTTTTCCATTTGCATAAAATCTGAACGAGTTCGCCTGGCCTCACCTTTGGCTCTAACCTGGCCTGCCATCTGTATGGCACCACCGTATAATAAAAATTTTTCTGTTAGTGTAGTTTTCCCTGCATCTGGGTGAGAAATAATCGCAAATGTACGTCTGCGGTCGATTTCTGGGGGCAAAACTATGTTTGTGTCTGAACGAGTAATCATTTTGTTTCTATATGCAGGCTTTAGCAAAAGGGCAAGAATGCTTGAGGAATAATTAATTTATTTTAAAATGAATTGATAAAAAAGTTATAGAAAATGATATTTTATAAATAATTCTTATTGATGAAACTTAAAATATATTTTACCTAAACCTAATAATATAAATAAAACATTATTTAATTGGTTTGAATTTAAAATGCGTGTTTATAAAGAAGCCTTGGTGGCATTTTCCGTTGGTCCTTTAATGTATATTCAAGGAATGATAGTTCGCAAATATGCTGCTGAACTACCAGAAGCTATTGGGCCTAGGGCAGGCACAATAGGACACGGTAAGCCCCTAAGAGTTCTTGTTCTTGGAGATAGCTCTGCTGCTGGTGTTGGTGTGAATACTCAAGATGAAGCTATTGCAGGACAATTAGCTGCACAGCTTGCTGATAAATTTCAAGTTAAATGGAAACTTCTTGCAAAAACTGGGGCTACTACAAAATCTCATACACAAGCTTTACTAGAGCAGGTTGAAGGTAAGTTTGATGCCGCTATGATCTGCCTTGGAGTTAATGATGTAACTCATGGAGTAAATTTAAAAAAATGGTTAAAGCAGCAATCACAATTGTATGATATTTTGGAAAATCATTTTGGAGTTAAAGACATATATGTGTCTGGTATTCCACCAATTAAATATTTTCCTTTATTGCCACAGCCATTGCGTTGGTTTTTAGGCCGCCGAGCTGACCGATTTGATCACTGGCTAGCGGCTTTGATTAATGATCGCCAAAATTGCTTTCATATTCCAATTGCGTTTCCACCTGATAATTCATTAATGGCATCTGATGGTTACCATCCTAAAGCAAGTGTTTATGCCGAGTGGGCAAGTTGGGTAGCAGAAAAAATAAAAAATAGAAACTTTTAAATTATTTGTTCAAATATCAATGAATTGACATAATTTTCAAATAATTGATATTATTCCATAGCCCATATGATAGATGGTTTTTAAATCTATTGGACAATTACATGATATCATTAGCGAACCCATGGGCATTAGTTTTATTTGTTATGATTACTGGCCTTGTAAGTTTGGTGATTTCAAAAAAACCAATAACTGTTGGTAGTTTTTTTGATGGTAAGAGTGAGGGTCTTGAACCTAATCTATGGACTTTAGTTTTCAGTCAAGTCACAACATGGATTTTTGCAAGATCTTTAATGAATGCAGCAATATTAGGTTTTTTCTATGGGTTTGCAGGAACATTAGCTTATTCATTTTATTACCTTTCATTTTTAACAGGTGGTTTTATTGTTTATAGAATCCGTAATAAAAATATGGGGTCTGTTCAGGATTGGTTAGGGTATTACTTTGGCACATTAGGTCAATGGACTTATAATTTTTTAATTATACTTCGGCTGTTATCGGAAGTGTTTGCTAATTTAATCGTAATTGGCCTTATATTTACAGCCGCTTTTCCCGATTACGAAATGGCAGGACAAGCTGCAATTCTTGTATTAGCTGTCGTTGGTTTCCTTTATTCGGCAAAAGGTGGCTTGCAAGCAAGTCTGCGTACAGATGTATTTCAAATGATTATTTTCTTAATAGTTTTTGGAGTTTGTTTTATCACTATGATAAAAAGTAACAATTTTTCTTTTATTTCCATCTTAAATTCAAAAGGAATCCATAATGAGGGTGCCAGACCTGGATACATATTGATACTTGTTGCCATGCTGCAAGTCTTTTCATATCCAGCACATGATCCAGTAATGATGGACCGTGGTTTCATCGCAAATCAAAATAAAACAAACCTTAGTTTTATTTTAGCTTTTATATTGTCTACATTTTGTATTTTTGGATTTGGTATGTTTGGGATTCAAGCAGGCATTGTTGGTTTTGGATATGAGAACCAACTACTAGGCACATGGAAAAATATGTTTGGAACAACTGTATATTTTTTCTTAATCTGTTCATTATTAATATCAGCTATGAGTACTTTAGATAGTGCATTAGCATCTTCAGCAAGGCTTATTATAGATGAATTCTATTTATTTGAGCGGAGCATTAAAAATGGTAGAATTGCAATGAGCGTCTTTATGATTTCTGGACTATTATTTACTCTTTTTCCAAATCAGAGTTTATTTGATGCAGTAGCAGTTACTGGTACAGCATCACTATTTTTGACACCTGTAATGATAATAACATTTTTGGGAGGAAATATTCAAAATTGGGCTTATTTCATATCATGGCTAATTTCTATTATGGGTGCATTTGCATATGTTTGCCGTGACCACGAGGTAGTTTTATATTTATTTCCTGGAACACATAAATATGACCAGTTACTTTTAATTTGTTTATACGTTCTAATAATTGGTTTTTTACTGTGTACTTTAAGCATTCTTTTAAATCGGTTTCTTGCAAAGATTAGATGTGATTGATAAAAAGCAATATTCCTGATTATTTCAGTCAGAAAATTGGACAAGAGGCCAAATTGGACAAAAAAGAAGTACAATTAGAATTATGTAATATTATTCGCAATTTTGATGGCCGTATTGTTGTTAATGGAGTTTCATTAAGCTTAAGTGCTGGAGAAGTTACGTGCTTACTTGGCCCATCAGGTTGTGGAAAGTCTACAAGTTTAAGAATTGCAGCAGGTGTAGATCGGCAAGATACTGGACAAGTTATAGTCTCAAATAAGCTTGCCAGTTCTGATGATGTTCATCTTCCCCCAGAGAGTAGAGGGATCGGATTAATGTTTCAAGATTTTGCATTATTCCCTCATTTAAATGTGATGCGCAATGTTGCGTTCGGCTTGAGAGGCTCTAAAGATCAAATTAAAGCTAGAGTATTTGATATGCTGAAAAGAGTAGGAATGTTGGAGATGGCAAACCAATATCCACATCAATTGTCAGGTGGTGAGCAACAACGGATTGCGCTAGCACGTGCATTGGCGCCTAGCCCAAAAGTTTTGCTTATGGATGAACCGTTTTCAGGATTAGATAACAGACTTCGTGATGAAGTAAGGGATAGTACTTTAGCTTTATTAAAAGATGAAGGTACTGCAGTATTATTGGTTACACATGAACCAGAAGAAGCTATGAGAATGGCAGATCAAATTGCATTGATGCGAGATGGTCAAATAATACAAGTTGGTGCGCCATATAATATTTATAACTCTCCAATTGACAGAGGTGCCGCCGAATTCTTTAGTGATATTAATATTATTACTGGCGAAGTGCAGGGTTCTTTAACAAAAACACCATTTGGTGATTTCTTAACTCCAGGTTATGGAGATCAAACTAAACTAGATATTGTCATTAGGCCACAGCATTTAAAGATTGATTTTGATAGAGCTGGTCGAGGACCTAATCCAACACTTGAAGATGGAACTCCTGCAAGGGGTGTGGTTGTAAGGGCAAGGTTTATGGGGCAGAATTCTTTAGTTGAATTCGCTATGGATTATGAAGATGTTTGCCTAAAGGTAATTGTACCTGGTGTTTTTCTTCCTAAACCTGGCACTCCACTTTGGTTGTCTGTTAGAAGAGATCGGTGTTTTGTATTCGCAAGTTAGTCAATAATTTAAAATTTTTAGCATAAAGCTAGCTTATTTAATATTTTATAAACATTTATATGAAATATTGGTACTTAAATTGCATATAAGATTTGAACTTTGATAAAAAATCACCCATTGTCTAAAATGAATATGATAATAAATTAGTTTACTGATTCACTTTTACTGGAGTATTTAAATGTACATGGCGTTAACACCTTTATTCATCCAAAATATTGGCCTACCTGGCATATTGCTAATTGCAGTAGTTGTTTTGGTTATGTTTGGACGAGGCAAAATTTCTAACCTAATGGGTGAAGTAGGTAAGGGAATTACAGCATTCAAAAAGGGAGTATCTGAAGGTAAAGAAGGTTTAGAGGAATCAATTGATGATGCCGCTGAATCAGCTAAAGATGTAACTCCTAAAAAAAATAAAAAATAAATTATTAATAGCAAGATTGAAAACTAATGCTTGATATTGGCATGTCTGAAATGGTTATAATTGGTGTCGTTTCGTTAATCGTTGTCGGCCCCAAAGATTTGCCTCAAATGTTTAGAAAAGTCGGTACTTTTGTTGGTAAAGCCCGTGGAATGGCCCGCGAATTTCAAAGTGCTATGCATGAAGCAGCAGAAGATTCAGGTGTAAATGATTTAAAGTCTAGTTATGATAAAGCAACGAATTTTAAAGATTTAGGCCTAGATGATTTAAAGTTAGGAGCAGAATACTCAGCAGATTTAAAACCTGCAGCAGATATTCCTTCTGTAGCTCCGCCTAAAGACATAAAAAAACAAGTGAAATCACCAATAAAAAAGCCTGCTGCAAAGAAAAATATATCAAAAACAGCAAAAACAGCAAAAAGTAAGTCTGTGTTAAAAAAAATAACTAAAGAAAAAGTTGTTAAGAAAGCCAAATAAATGAGTAATGACAAGAATGATGAGCATTTAATAGAATATAGTGCTGCACCATTAATTGAACATTTAGCTGAGCTTAGAACAAGATTAATTTATTCAGTATTGGCTTTTGTGGTTGCAATGCTTTTGTGTTTTAGTTTTGCGCGCCCACTTTTATTTTTTTTACTAGAGCCTACTGCTAAAATTTTGCAAAATTATGGCCAAGCACCTGACTTCACAACTTTTGCAGCTCAAGAAAACTTTTTTGTATATTTTCGTATTTCTGTATTGATGGGCTTTGGTTTATCTTTTCCTATAATCGCTTTTCAACTTTGGCGATTTGTTGCTCCAGGGTTATATAAAAATGAACAAGGTGCATTTCTCCCATTTATTATAGCTTCCCCATTGTTGTTTTTAGCTGGCGCGTCCTTTGCCCATTATGTTGTTAGTCCATTAGCAATGAATTTCTTTATTGGATTCTCTGATTTTGGTACAGATGGTACAAAGATTGCTATAGAGGGTGAACAAAGAGCAGTTTTTGTTCCTCGAGTTAGCGATGTTTTAGATTTAACCTTAAAATTTATATTTGCTTTTGGATTATGTTTTCAATTGCCTGTGTTATTAACACTTTTGGGAATGGGTGGGATAGTATCCAGCCAAGGCTTAAGGGACATGCGTAAATATGCTGTTGTTGGAATTCTTATTCTTGCCGCCATAGTTACACCACCTGATGTAATTACTCAGGTAATTTTATTTGTAGTTGTCTATATGTTATATGAAGTTTCAATATGGTTGGTTCGTATGGTTGAAAAAAAGCGGGATGATCAACTTGCAGAAGACGGATACTTTGATGATGAAATGGATGATGAATAGTGAGTGAAGCATTGGAACGGATTGCTGATGCGCTAGACAGATTATCACCAATACCCCTAGAAAAACCAAATTTTGACCAATGCGATGTGTTCCTTTGGCAAACAAAACCAATGGGTCTTGTTCCAATAAATAATGTTTCGTGCCTTGATATTAACTTATTATTGGGTATCGATAGTTCACGTGATACGCTTTTAGCAAATACCCTGCAATTTGCGCGGGGATTTCCAGCAAATAATGCTTTATTATGGGGTGCAAGAGGAATGGGTAAGTCATCCTTGGTGAAAGCTGTTCACCAAGATATTGGTGGAGTGATTTTAATAGAGATACAACGTGAAGATTTATCCTCTATAAGTGATTTATTAAATATATTGCGTTCATCGAATAAAAGATTTTTACTATTTTGTGATGACTTAAGTTTTGATCATGATGATACAACATACAAATCTTTAAAAGCAGTATTGGATGGCGGTATTGAAGGTAGGCCTGATAATGTTTTATTTTATGCAACATCAAATCGTAGACATTTAATGCCACGTGATATGATTGAAAACGAAGGCCAATCTGGCGTTAATCCTGCGGAAGCAGTTGAAGAAAAGGTTTCACTTTCCGATAGGTTTGGTCTTTGGCTTGGTTTTCATAGCTGTTCTCAGGATGTATACCTCGCTATTATTAGAGGTTATTGTGATAGATATTTAATAGATATTAATAATAAAGATTTATATGCCGAAGCTATAGAGTGGCAAGCAACTAGAGGCTCAAGATCGGGGCGAGTTGCGTGGCAATTTTTTGTAGATTTAGCAGGGCGAAGAAACGTTTCCTTATAAAATTTTAATTATTTAACAAGTAAGGCACTGGATCCACTGCTTGTGTACCTTTTCGCACTTCAAAATGAACAAATGAAGGATTACCATCTGCTGCAGATCCAATTGTTTGACCTGCTTCAATGCTAGCGTCTTTTGATAAATTAACATCTGTAATATTTGAATATACGGTATATAGATTATCTTCATGCCTTAATAAAATAATCGTAGTATCTCCAACAGATTTAGAGATCAGTGCAACAGTACCTTTGGCTGCAGCTTTAACCCTGGTACCTTTTACAACTTTATAATCTATGCCTTCATTTCCACCTGATTTATTTGAAAACGCTCTAATAATCTCTCCATCAACAGGAGCTATCATTTTCCCAAGAGACATTTTTTTGTTAGTCTTGATAGGTTCTATTTTTGTTAAATTAGTTTCTTCACCTGACATCTCAGATTTTGGAATATCTAAAGAGGCAACAGTTTCTGGCATAAAATTAGAGGTATTATTTGCTGTTGGTATGAGCAGTTGCTGACCATTTCTAACCGCCAAATCAGGACCTAAACCGTTCCATGAAGATAACTCAGTGACTGAAACATTATAAAGAGCTGCAATGCTTTGGGCAGTCTCACCGGATCTTACAGTATGTCTTACAGGCTCATCACCTTGTTGAACTTTTGGTAATAAAGATGGTGCACTATCTAAAGCGAATGTGGCAATATCTTCTATTGCACCTGTTGAGGATAAAATTTCACCTGTTGGGATTGCTAATATTTCGCCTTTTCTCAATTTGGCTTCTGATTTTAATCCATTATATCTCGCTAATTTGTCAACTGGAATACCTACTCTGTTTGCCATTGATCTAACTGTATCATAAGTTTTTGCTACTGCAATTTGGTAGTTTGGATAAGTAATAACTCCATTTTTATCTGCTGCGGGGCGTTCATATGTTCTACTTACTGGAAGTGTTGGTGGTTGATCTATTTTATCACCAATAGTTGTTAATGTAGTATTCCCATCACATGAAGATAGAAAAATGAATGATAATACAATCAATGAAAAATGTTTAAAATTAAAAATTATTTTAGACATGGACTTACCTTTTTTGAATTTGGATTTACCTCAGGGTTAGGTTTAAATTGAATTTTTTTCATATTAAGCCAATCCAGATAATAAAGGAACAAATCTTACTTCTTGAAGCTCTTTATAATCTAATCCTTTGTTCGATTTCGTTATTTTTATAAGTGTTTGAACAGTGTTCGATTGGCCAACTGGTAAAACCATTACTCCACCTTCTTTTAATTGCGCTAAGAGATTAGCAGGGGGATCTTCTGCGGCTGCTGTTAAAATGATTCGATCAAAAGGTGCCTGATTAGGCAATCCTAATGATCCGTCCGCTGTAATAACAGTCACATTAACCAATCCAAGATTATTTAACGTGTTATTAGCCGTTTTAGCTAATTTTGAAAACCTTTCAACTGTATATACGCGACGGGCAAGTTGAGATAGAACTGCTGCCTGAAAGCCAGAACCAGTTCCTATTTCTAAAACTTTATCTCGTGGGCCAGGATTTAATGCTTGTGTCATCTTAGCAACAACTGATGGCTGGCTAAGTGTTTGACCAGATGCTATTGGAAGCGCAGTGTCTTCATATGCGCGATCTTGAAATGCTCCAGTTGCAAATGGATCTCTTGGAATTAATTCCATAGCATGCAAGACACGCTTATCAGTTATGCCACTATTCCGAAGCATTAGTAGATATTGCATCAACTTCTCAGGGGATGGACTCATAATTTTAGCAATTTTTTCAAAATAAATTGATCAGTAAGGTCAATACTACATGGTGTAATGGAGATTTTTCCATTTATATTTGCATGAATATCTGTTCCTGAACCTGTATCCTCTTGTTGTTGAGGGAGTCCTTTGATCTTTAATACTTTATCTGAAGTTTCTGTACTGAACGGCGCGCCCGATCTATAACCTTGCGTTGTAAATGAAGTTCCAGTTACGTCTTTTCCTAAACATGGTGGAAAATTAACATTATAATGGACTGGAGCAGAATTATTTCTCCATAAATTAAACGATAAAATATCTTTTATCGTTTTTAACCCATGCATGCTAACTGCATCAAACAAGTTTTCGTTGTTTAAATTTGGGCCAAAAAATTGTGATAAAGCTATTGCTGGAATGCCATTCATCGCAGCTTCTATTGTGGCTCCAACTGTACCAGAATACATAGTATTCTGTCCTGCATTATTTCCACGATTTACTCCAGAAAGTACTAAATTAAATTTATGCTCATATTCTGAAATTCCAACTATTACACAATCAGCAGGTGTTCCATGAACTGCCCATTTGTTATCAGTTTGTTTATCTAAAATTATTGAACTGTGGTAGCTTATAGCATGGCTTACACCTGATTGTTCAGATGCAGGTGCAACTGTTAGAATGTTTTCAGCGGAAGTTAATCCTAGTGCAATATTATAGAGTACTTCTAGGCCTGGTGCGTTTATGCCATCATCGTTGGTAATAAGTATTTTCATCTATATTTGCCTAACCTTTTGATGAATTGCTGATATTATAATATTTATATTAAATAGCACCAATTTTTTAATTCAGAGTATGCTAAATTTAATCACCTGATATTCATAATAGAACTATTTTGATTTAAATATGATTAAAAGTGCAAAGATTTATTAGTATTTTTTATTTATTCTAAAACACCTTTTATATTTAATTTTGTTTTCCCACCTAAATAGTCTTTCAAAGCATTGGGTAAAATTATTGAACCATCTTCTCTTTGGCCGTTTTCCAGAAGGGCAATCAAACACCGACCAACTGCTAAGCCGGAACCATTTAGCGTATGTACAAATTCTGGTTTTTGAGTATCAGACCTTTTAAATCTTGCATTCATTCGCCTTGATTGAAAATCACCACAAGTTGAACATGAACTAATTTCTCGATACGCGTTTTGTCCAGGTAGCCAAACTTCGATGTCATTTGTTCTCTTAGCGCTAAACCCCATATCTCCTGTACATAATTTTACTGTACGATAAGGTAATTCTAATTTTTCTAAAATTCCTTGAGCACACTCTGTCATTCTATCAAGTTCAGAATCTGAATCTTCCGGTCTTACTATTGAAACCATTTCGACTTTTTCAAATTGGTGCTGTCTTAACATTCCAGATGTATCACGGCCTGCAGAGCCTGCTTCTGATCGAAAGCATAAAGAGTGAGATGTGAATCGCTTTGGTAAGCTATCTTCAGTTGTGGTTGTATCTGCGGCAATGTTTGTAAGTGTAACTTCAGATGTAGGAACCAACCACCAACCATTTGTAGTTTGATAACTGTCTTCAGCAAATTTTGGTAGTTGGCCAGTTCCAATCATTGCTTCATCGCGCACTAACACAGGAGTATTAACCTCTGTTAATCCATTTTCAGTCGTGTGAATATCTAACATAAACTGTGCTAATGTTCGATGAATTTTAGCTATTGCACCTGATAATATAACGAAACGGGACCCTGACATTTTGGCTGCTGTCTCAAAATCCATACCTTTAGAGACTGATTTAATTTCGTAATGTTCTAACGCTCTAAATTCAAATTTTGGTATACTTCCCCATTTGTGAATTTCTATATTATCATTTTCATCCAAGCCGTTGGGAACGTCATCGTAAGGCAAGTTGGGAATTGTTAGCAGTAAACTATTGAGTTTATTATCCATATCTTTAGCGGATTCTTCTAAGTTAGCTATTTCTGCTTTTTTTTCAGAAACAAGGCTTCTCAATCTTTCAAATTCTGCATTATTGCCTGATGCTTTGGCTGCTCCAACCATTTTTGAAGCTGTGTTTCTTTCTGCTAATGCAGTTTCCGCACTTGTAATTTTAGCTCTTCGTTCATGATCTATATTTAATATTTTATCAGAGATTGCCTCAATCCCACGGCGCTTTAATGCTGCGTCGAAGTTATTTGGATTGTCGCGAATTGTGCGGATATCATGCATAGGTAACCTCATACTATTTTGAGCTTTATGCACGAAAATCGATGTAAGGTTAAGAGGGAAATAATAAGATTATTATTTTTTGTTATTCTTAATAAATAAATTTATTTATATTCAAATATTCATTATGATTAGCGGGTTGTCCTTGCTTATTGATATGACTCCCGTTAGGTATCGACGCAAAGAAATTACGGGTAATTTTATGCCCCTTAACATTGAGGATTTTAATATGTTTGCATCTCCTGCATTTGCACAAGCGGCTGGTGGCGGTTTCGCCGGTGGATTAGGTGGCTTTATGCCATTAATTTTAATTTTTGGTATCATGTATTTTTTAATGATAAGGCCTCAACAAAAGAAAGTTAAGCAGCATCAAGCTATGGTTGCCGCAGTTCGTAAGGGTGATCAAATTGTAACTGCAGGTGGTTTGATAGGTAAAATAACAAAAGTTAACGCTGATAATGAAGTTGAAGTTGAAATTTCTTCTGGTGTTAAAGTTAAAGTTGTTCAGCATACTATTTCACAAGTTTTGAATAAAACTGAACCTGCAAAATAATTAACTCTAGGTATTAATAAATGTTGCAATTCTCTTTAACCAAGAAAATTTTAATCTGGGTTGTAGTCGCTGTTGGTTTTCTTTTTGCTATGCCAAACGGCTTCTATAGTCGTGTGGAGAGCGTAAATGATGCTCGTATGCAGCTGGAGAATGGTTACACTAATCCAGAAATAGTAAAAACAGCATCAAATTGGCCATCATTTTTACCAAGCTCATTAGTAAACCTGGGTTTGGATCTACGAGGTGGTGCTCACTTACTTGCAAGAGTGCGTGTAGATCAGGTTTATGAAGCTCGCATGGATGCATATTGGCCAGAAGTCAGAAATGCATTAAGAAAAGAGCGTGCAATAATTGGTACAATCCGTCGTGTAGATGGAGAAAATTACGACTTAAGAGTAAGAATATCAGAGCCGGATAAATTGGAGCGAGCAGTAGAAGTCATAACTGCATTAGCCAGGCCAGTAACAACGTTATCAGGTGCTGGATCAAAAGATATTATTGTATCTTCACAGGATGATATGGTTATTATTGAATTATCAGAAGCAGAAAAAATTGCTACTGATACAAGGACAATGGAGCAGTCTTTAGAAATAATTCGACGCCGCGTTGATGAGGCTGGAACTAGAGAGCCCACAATTCAACGCCAAGGTACAGATCGTGTATTAATACAAGTCCCTGGTATTGGATCAGCTGAGGAGTTAAAAAGTATTATAGGTAAAACAGCAAAACTTACCTTTCATAAAGTTATCCAGCGAACTTCAAATTCTGATGAGCGTATAAAGACAAGACAAGTACTTTTACCTGCTCAGGATGACGAAGGTGTCTATTATGTGCTCGATAAAACCCCAGTTATAAATGGTGATCATCTCACAGATGCTCAGCCTGCTTTCGATCAAAATAATCGTCCAGCCGTCAGTTTTAGATTAAATACATCAGGTGCAAGGATATTTGGACAATATACTGCAGAAAATATTGGAACACCATTTGCTATTGTACTTGACAAAGAAGTCGTTTCAGCTCCCACAATTCAAAGTCATATTTCTGGTGGTTCTGGAATTATTACTGGTCAATTTGGCGTTGAGGAAACAACTCTTTTATCTATTCAATTGCGTGCTGGCGCATTGCCTGCAGAATTAGAATATCTTCAAGAGTCAACCGTAGGCCCTGATTTAGGTCAAGATAGTATTGATGCAGGTACTCTAGCTTGCATAGTTGCATTTATTGCAGTGCTTGCCTTTATGATCTTGAGTTACGGACTTTTTGGGTTATTCGCTAATGTTGCATTAATAATAAATGTTGCACTAATTTTTGCAGTTTTAAGTATTATATCTGGTACACTTACTCTTCCAGGAATTGCTGGAATCGTCTTAACTGTGGGAATGGCAGTTGATGCAAATGTTCTTGTTTTTGAACGTATTAGAGAAGAGCTAAAAAAATCAAAAAATCCACGAAAAGCCATTGAGCTAGGCTATGAGCGGGCATTTAGTGCAATTATTGATGCAAATATTACTACATTGATTGCTGCTGTAATCTTACTAATATTTGGTTCTGGGCCGGTCAAAGGATTTGCTATCACTTTAGGGATAGGGATTGTCACTTCGGTGTTCACAGCAATCTGGGTCACAAGATTATTAATATCAATATGGATTGATCGAAAACGTCCAAAAACAATAGAAATATAGGAGATTGTGATGCGATTAAAGTTGGTCCCAGATAAAATTAAAATTGACTTTTTTAAATCTACTAAAATAACTTTTGGTGCATCTGTAGTTGCAATGATTGTTTCAATTTTTCTGTTTTTCTTTAATGGTTTAAATCTTGGGATAGATTTCCTAGGTGGAACAACAATAAGAACAGATTCAGAAAATTCTGTAAATATTAGCTCTTACAGGGCGGCGTTAAAGCCACTAGGTTTAGGAGACGTTACAGTTACAGAAATTTTTGATGTAACCAAACCAGATTTAAATGCAGCTCAAATTAGATTTGAAGCACAAGATGGAGAAGAAGCTGCAACTGTTGAAGTTATTAGTGCGGTTAAATTAGCATTATCATCATTAGATGACACAATAAAATTTCCACAAGTCGAAAGTGTAGGACCTGAAGTTTCTGGGGAACTAGTTAAAGCAGCAATTACAGCAGTTCTAGCAGCTCTAGGCGCTGTCTTATTCTATATCTGGTTAAGATTTGAATGGCAGTTTTCTGTGGGTGCGATTGCGGCTTTATTGCACGACATTGTTATTACAATTGGCATTTTTTGTCTTTTACAAATAAAGTTTGATTTAGCAATTATAGCAGCATTACTAACTATTGTGGGCTATTCACTGAATGATACTGTTGTAGTTTTTGATCGTGTTAGAGAAAATTTACGGAAATATAAAACAACACGACTAAAAGATTTACTCAATATGTCGATAAATGAAACTTTATCTCGTACAGTTATGACTTCTTTAACAACACTTATTGCATTGATTAGTTTGTTTGTATTGGGAGGTGACGTTATTCGTGGTTTTGTTTTTGCAATGATTTGGGGGGTTATAATTGGTACATATTCATCGGTTTTTGTAGCATCTTCAATACTTTTAAGGCTAGGTGTAAAACGCGACTGGGATAAATCTAATGACGGTAAAGCTGGCACTCAGTTTGCTGGCATTGATGCATGATATCTATTATTGAGCAAACTCTATCATTTGATGGATTAGTTTGGTTAATAATTGCTGTTATATTTGCTGGTTTGGTTCGAGGGTTTGTTGGCTTTGGAACTGCACTAATCTTTATGCCAATTGCTGCTTCTGTCACAAGTCCTATATGGGCTATTATTATAATGATGTCGTTTGATATATTTGGCCCTTTGGCTTTGCTTCCTAGAGCTTGGCGTGATGGTGAACCAGCTGAAGTATCCTTACTTGTTGTGGGTGCAATTATAGGTTTACCAATTGGAGTATATTTCCTTACGCAGATTGATCCAACTTTATTTCGTTGGCTGGTATCAATAGTTACTTTTTTAATGCTAATATTTCTGGCAAGAGGCTGGAGATACAAGAATCCATTAAATCATTTTATGTTAGTTTTCATTGGCTCCGTTGGTGGATTTATGTCTGGAATTGTAGCTCTTCCAGGGCCGCCTGTCATATTAACTTATATGTCTAGCCTAAGGCCTGCTTCGCTCATCAGAGGTAATACAATGTTGTATTTATTTTTTGTTGATATTTTTATGTTTGCTATATTTTTGTTAAAGGGCTTGCTAGCTTTGTTGCCATTTGTAATTGGATTATTTTTGGCTATTCCATATACTCTAGGTGGATTATTGGGGCAAAGGTTATTTAATCCCCAAAAAGAGCTATTGTATCGTAGAATTGCATATGGGTTAATTGCTATAAGTGCATTAATGGGATTGCCAGTTTGGAGTTAAAAAATGGAAATAAATGAAGTTTCATTTACAGGACAACCCCCTGTTGATGCTTATGGCCCTGGCTTTTTTCGTGTTGCTAATGCAATTCATAATGGAGGATTAGTTTTAACAAAAAAAGGGCCAGTTGAATGGGTTGGTTTAAGTGACCTAGATACAATAATTATAAACAAAGAAGATTTCGATGTTATTTTTATCGGTATGGGGGATGAAATTGCTCCACTACCAAAAGAGATATCAAAGCAGCTTTTAGACGCCAACGTCCCGTTTGAGGTTATGAGTAGTCCTAGTGCTTGTAGGACTTATAATGTTCTATTGTCGGAGGATAGGCGTGTAGGATTGGCAGTAATACCAGTTTGAACAATTGTAATTATTGCTATTTAGGCTTTCCCTCTTGGATACAAAGGCTATATTAGTGACAGAGATTTAACTTTAATTATGGAGGCCCAACATGGCTTTTGAACTTCCTGAACTTCCTTATTCCCACGATGCTCTAGCAAAAGGTGGGATGTCATCAGAAACATTAGAATTTCACCATGATTTGCATCACAAAGCATATGTAGATAATGGCAACAAACTTATAGCTGGTACAGAATGGGAAAATAAAACATTAGAAGAGATCACAGTTGGAACATACAACTCATCTAGTGTGGCCCAATCTGGAATATTTAACAATATATCTCAGCTTTGGAATCACAATCAATTTTGGGAAATGATGGGGCCAGAAGGGCGAGCTATACCAAGTGAATTGGAAGCAGAAATAATTGAAAGTTTTGGTTCAGTTGAAACATTCAAATCAGAATTTGGTGCAGCAGGTGTAGGCCAGTTTGGCTCTGGTTGGTGCTGGTTAGTTAAAGATAATGATGGAAGCTTAAAAATTACAAAAACTGAAAATGGTGTAAACCCTTTATGTTTTGGTCAAAAAACATTGTTAGGTTGTGATGTTTGGGAACATTCTTATTATATTGATTTTAGAAATAAGCGCCCTGTTTACATAGCAAATTTCTTGGAAAATCTAGTAAATTGGGAGAATGTGGCTGAGCGATTATCAAAATCTTGATAGATAAATAATTGGTAAAATAAATATTTTATTGACTCTATTACAGAAAATTGCATTGTAACCTCAAATAAATATAGCAATGTGACGGGAGGACTAGGCTTTTAAGGTCTAGGTCACATGGCATAAAGGCCCCGTTGATAACCTCAGCGGGGCTTATTTTTTAGATTGGAAATAACTTGAAGCGTGAAACTATTGGCGTTTTAGCTATGCTTTTAGCCTGTGTTATTTGGGGGTTTTCTGCATTTTATTATAATTATATATCACAGGTACCACCGTTAGAAGTTCTGTCACATCGTACAATTTGGACAGCTGTATTTATTGGATTCATTTTGGTATTTAGGGGGGGGGTAATAATTATACCTCGCGGTGCATTTTTACGTGTATGTTTTGCAGCTATTTTTATTAGTATTAATTGGTTTTTCTTTATATATGCTGTTCAAGTTGGAAAAGTCACACAATCAAGTCTGGGATATTATATTTTTCCCTTAGTTGCTGTAGCCTTTGGGGCTATATTTTTAGGTGAACGTTTGAGTTTTTCACAATGGTTTGCAATAAGTTTAGCCGTAATAGCGGTAGTTCTATTAAGCCTTGGTGTTGGTGAGTTTCCATATATATCTATTATATTGGCTTTGACCTTTGGACTTTATGGATTAATTAAAAAACCTTTGACAATTGGTCCCTTGAGGTCAGTTTTTTGGGAAGTTGTTTGCTTACTTCCTGTTGCAATAACTTGGTTGATTGGAGTTCATTTTTTGGGTTGGCAAGGCATTCTAGGACGTGATGGGGGCTTTTTTGCAAGCAATATAAATGTAAGTTTGGCTCTTATATTTACAGGAGCTTTAACAGGTTTACCACTTATTTTAATGGCATTTGCAATGGAAAGACTAAGATTAGCTACAATTGGCTTAGTTCAATACGTAAATCCTACGCTTCAGTTTTTAATAGCTACACTTATATTTATGGAGCCAGTTGACAAAATTCACTTTATTGCATTTGGACTTATATGGTCTGGCTTGGCAATTTATTCATATTATGCAATGCGTTATGAAAGAGCTTGAATTAATTTTTCTTCAAGATCCTCTATTTTATCAACTACTGTAAAAAATTTGGTATTGTTAGATAGCACAAATCCTTCTAAAATTTGGTTTTCAATCAATTTTAAAAGTGGATCCCAATAACCTTCAACGTTAAAAATAAAACATGGCTTGGTGTGGAGCCCTAGTTGTCGCCAAGTTATTAATTCAAAAAACTCTTCTAGACTTCCAAAGCCGCCCGGTAAAAGTATAAAAGCATCTGAATTTAAGAGCATGATTTTTTTACGTTCGTGCATATTTTCAGTAATAATAAAGCTATCTATATCCTGTTTGCCAATTTCAAGCTGAAGTAAATGTTCTGGTATTACTCCTAAGATCTCCGCTTTCCCTGATTGCGCCGAATTTGCAACCTCTCCCATTAATCCAACATCTCCGGCCCCATAAACTAAGCGCATATTGTGTCTGGCAATCATATTACCAGTGTCTCCAGCCGCTTTTAAGTAACTGGATTTTATTCCATTACGGTGTGCACAATAGACACATATGGATTTTTTGCGTTGTAAATTCATTGTTAATACTTACAACTATTAGTATGTACCGCCAAGGGGGCAAACGAATATGAGTGCAAAAAAAACTGAGATTCTCAAATTAGAGAAATCTTTAAGGGTAAAAAAGAAATTTGGTAATAGCTCGAAAGATAAAGTTATCCTTTCTTTTGCTGCGGCTTTTGCATTGTTGGCAGTGTTTTTTATTACTATGGAAACTGTTGAAAATAATATTCCTGCTATTGAAAAAGCTACTGTCTCAGAAATACTTTCAGGCGATATGGCTTCTACCAATTTAGAACCAAAAAAGACAGAAGAGTTGGCTTCTATTAAAGAAGAGTCAGCAGCTACAGAAGAGGTGGCCACTGTTAAAGAACAGCCAGTTACTACAGAAGAGGTGGCCACTGTTAAAGAAGAGCCAGTTACTACAGAAGAGGTGGCCACTGTTAAAGAACAGCCAGTTACTACAGAAGAGGTGGCCACTGTTAAAGAAGAGCCAGTTACTACAGAAGAGGTGGCCACTGTTAAAGAAGAGCCAGTTACTACAGAAGAGGTGGCCACTGTTAAAGAAGAGCCAACTATAAATGAAATTAAGCCATCATTTGATCTAGTGAGAGTCGAAGAAGACGGATCTGCTATTATTGCGGGCTCTGCTAAACCAAATAGTGAAGTAAGACTTCTAGTTGACGGTAAAGAGTTAGAAGTTGTTGAGGCGGATTCATCTGGTGCTTTTGCAATTTTAACAACAATACCTTCAGGTAAAGACCCCTTAGAGCTTCAATTGGAAGATACTAATGATAATTCAATTAAATCTAATGATACAGTATTAGTGATTCCAAACAAAGTTGATGAAAGTAAAGCGCCAAAAATTGTTATAGCTGAAGCCAGTGGTGATATAATTGTTCAAGATCAAAACGAATTAGCACCTACTATTCAGCCGTTATCTCTTGATACAATTAACTATGCTGCAAGTGGCGATGTAATATTAGCCGGCCGAGCATCTTCTGAACAAATAGTTCGCATATATGTAGATAATAAACCAGTGGTTTTGGGAGAGGTCACTGATGGAAAGTGGCATTTTGAGATCCCAAATATTGAAGAAGGTATTTATACATTAAGAGTAGATGCAATAAATGATAAAGGCAAAGTGGTGGATAGAGTGGAAAGCCCTTTTCAACGAGTAATTCTTGAGATGCAAAAAGGGCAAGCAACAATTCAACCTGGATTTACACTTTGGAAATTAGCAGAGTTAAAGTATGGATTTGGAATGCGATATGTTCAAATTTTTGAAGCTAATCGTAATTCTATTAAAGACCCAGATTTAATTTATCCAGGCCAAGTATTTAAGATACCAGAAAACTAATATTTTGTAATTTTGATTTAATTAACTGGTCAATTTTATTGTAGGGCACTATGTTAAGTCTTCAAGGAGATACAACTCAGTGCGACCAACTACATCATCAGTAAATTTGAAACGCGGTCAGGCAATGAACGTGATAAAATCAGTTTTACCTTACCTATGGCCAAAATCACGAAAAGATATTCGACTTAGAGTTGTCTTTGCAATGGTAGCTTTAATCCTTGGAGAAATTCTTGGCGTTCTAGCGCCATACTTTTATGGTGTTTCTGTTGATGCTCTTGCGCCAGGTGCAGATGAAAACCAAACTTTGTTTATGCTCACTGCAGGGGCAATTGGAATGGTTGTTGCCTATGGAGTAATGCGGATATTGTCTGTTGGTTTTAGCCAATTAAGAGATGTAATATTTGCCCTTGTTGGCCAACGTGCATTACGTCAATTGGCTTTAGAAACATTTAGACATATGCATCGTTTGTCTCTTAGATATCATATTACAAGAAAGACTGGTGGCCTAAGTCGAGTAATGGAACGTGGTGTTAAGGGTGTAGAGTTTCTTTTACGATTTATGCTTTTTTCTATTGGACCATTAATTCTAAAACTATTAATTGTTGCAGGCATTTTTTATATAGAATTTGGATTTATTTATATGGCGATCGTTTTGGGTACCATCGTCTTGTATATTTGGTTTACTTTCTCAGTCACTGAATGGCGCGTCAAAGTACGCAAAGAAATGAATGATAGGGACACAGACGCTAACCAAAAAGCTATTGATAGTCTTTTGAATTTTGAAACAGTAAAATATTTTGGCGCTGAAGAGAGAGAAGCCTTAAGATATGATGAGAGTATGCGTGGGTATGAAGCAGCCGCTCTCAAGACAAGTTATTCTCTTGCATTTTTAAATTTTGGACAAACAATTTTAATTACATCTGGTTTGATTGCGGTGATGATATTAGCAGCAATGGGTGTCCAACGTGGTGAGTTCAGTGTTGGAGATTTTGTAATGGCTAATGCATATATGATCCAGATAACTATGCCACTTGGTTTTTTAGGTACAGTTTACCGAGAAATTCGCCAAGCTTTAGTAGACATGGGAGAAATGTTTGAACTGCTTGGGCAACCTCAAGAGGTGATAGATTCTCCAGATGCTGAAAATCTAAGTGTAAAAGGAGGCCTTATTGAATTTGATGATGTTTGATTTGGATATGATCCTGAGAGAATAATATTAAAAAAATTGTCATTACGTATCAACAAAGGTAAAACAGTTGCGATTGTTGGCCCGTCAGGCTCAGGGAAATCGACTATTGGTCGTTTATTATTTAGATTTTATGATGTAAATAAAGGAAGTTTAAAAATTGATGGGCAGGATGTGCGAGATGTTACTCAAGCATCCTTACATGCATCAATTGGGATTGTTCCTCAAGATACTGTCTTATTTAATGATACAATTGGGTATAATATTGCATATGGTCGTTCTGGTGCTTCAAGAAAAGAAATTATAAACGCTGCAAAATCTGCAAAAATCCATGATTTTATAATAAGCCTTAAGGATGGATATGACACAACTGTGGGTGAACGTGGACTGAAACTTTCTGGTGGCGAAAAGCAAAGAGTAGGTATTGCTCGGACTCTGTTGAAGAATCCACCAATTTTAATATTAGATGAAGCTACATCAGCTTTAGATACTGAAACAGAACGTAGCATACAAGAAAGCTTGCGCATATTAGGCTCTGGTAGGACAACAATAACTATTGCGCACAGACTCTCTACGGTGGTTGAGGCTGATAAAATTGTTGTACTGGAGCACGGTATCATTATTGAGCAGGGTACCCATGATGAGTTACTTAGTCTTAATGGTCGCTATACAAAAATGTGGCAAAGCCAAGAGTCAGAGATTGAGATGGAAAGCCAGTATTAGCCTATGGTTAATATTTTTATTTATTTGTGTAAGATTGTATTTTAAATACTTTTGTAAATCCTACATAAGCACCTTTGCTTACCCACACTCTTAAAGCTAATAGAGAAGGTGTTAATACAAGAGTTAATACAGTTGCAATACCAAGACCAAAGACTACGGCTGTTGCCAATTGTTTCCACCACAAAGCAGTAGGCTGATCTATGAAGTAGCCACCATTAATAAAATCAATTGATATCCCTAGCATCATAGGCGTTAATCCTGCCATAGTAGTTATTGTTGTTAGTAGAACAGGACGAATTCTAGCTTGAGCTGTTTTTGCTATAGCATCAAGTGGCGCCATGGTTTTAGAATATTCTTGATAAGTATCAATTAGAACAATGTTATTGTTAACAACAATCCCCGCTAAAGCTACGATCCCAGTACCTGTCATGATAACACTAAATGCTTGGTTCATCACTAGCATTCCAATCAAGACACCAGCTGTGGATAAAATTACAGCAATTAAAACAAGTGCTGAATTATAAAATGAATTAAATTGTGCTAATAATATAACAAACATTAAACCTAATGCGCCAAGAAATGCTTTGCCCAAGAAAGCTGAACTTTCAGCTTGATCTTCTTGATCGCCCTTCCACTCCCATTCAACTCCATCTGGCAGTCTTTGTTCAGATTCTAACCATTTTGTAATTTCTGCTATTTTTTCTCCAGCATTTATACCTTCTGCCACATCAGCTTTTATGTCAAAATATCGTTTGCTATCATCTCGATCAATTTGGCCAAGTTTCTCAACTGGTTTTAAAGTGATGAAGTTTGATATTGGAATCAAGCCAGAGTTGGTTCTAACGCGTAATGTTTCTAGAGTTGAAAGAAGTCTATCTTTCTTTGGAAGTCGAACGCGAATATCAATATCCTCATCAGATGTATCTACAGTCATATCCCCAAGTTTCAGGCCACGTGTAACAAGTTGTACCATTGCTCCAACCTGTGCAACATCCGCTTTATATCTACCTGCTTTTTCAACATCGACATCTACTTGCCAATCTATACCAGGGAGTGGCCTTGTATCTTCAATCTTAATTGGGCCATCAATTGACTCATAATGATTGCGAATAATTCCTGCTGCTGTTTTCAAGTCGCCAAAGTTTGATCCTTTAACTCTAATAGTTAAAGGTTTGCCAGATGCAGGGCCTTGAGCGAGTTCTAAGATTTCTACTTGAACACCAGGAACATCTGCAATTCTTGCCTCTACTTCTTTAAGTATATCAAAGCCTGATGGTGAGCCTTGCCGTGCTTCCCAAGGTGTGGTTTCAATCTGGATTTGCCCTATAGTATCTAATGGAGCAGTGGCTCCACCTGTATTATTATCCAACCCACCATCGCCTGCAAATGCAAATGCACTTTGAATGCCATCGATACCTTTGATTAAGCCTTCTACGTTTTCTACTAGGATATCTTTTTCAGTTAGGGATAAATTGCCTCGGGCACGTACATAAACAATGGCATTTTCTGGTTCTGTCGTAACAAAAAATTCAACACCATTATTATTTTTTCCAAAAACAGAGAAAACTGTTACTAAGAAAAATATTGTGAGACCTATTATTACAGCTGGCATATACCATTTATTAACGATTAAAGTAATTAGACGTGCATATAGATTTGGCTTTAAAGCCTTATTATTTTTAGAAATTGATTTTAAAGAATTTGTTGTGGCTGAAGTAGCCATGCATCCCAAGAAAAATAATACTGCACCAATAATCGCAATGCCATTTACCAATTGAATTACACCTGCAAAAATGAGTGCAATTGATAAGATGACTAGAAATAAACGCATTATGAGTTTTGAATTATTTCTCAAACTATTAGAAATATTCTCTAAAATACGTGTTAATCTTCCAGCTACTCCACCAATTACAGGAAGATAAATAAGAGCAACAAGTAATGAGGCTGATAATACATATATTAATGTTATAGGTAACATTCTCATAAATTCGCCAGGGACACCTGGCCAAAATAACATTGGTAAAAATGCACATAATGTAGTTGCTGTTGAGGAAACGATAGGCCAAAACATTCTTTTGGCAGCTGAGCCATATGCTTCCATTGGACCAGTACCTTCAGCTATACGTTTATCTGCGTATTCAACAACAACTATGGCACCATCAACTAACATTCCAACAGCTAGTATCAGTCCAAACATTACCATATTAGAGATAGTGATTCCGGATATTCCCATTAGGGCAAAGGCTAAAAGGAAAGACGTTGGAATTGCAAAGCCAACAAGAAGTGCAGACCGAATTCCCAGTGCAGCTAAAACGACAATCATAACTAGAGCAATGGCAGTCAAAACTGAACCTTCAAGTTGGCTTACCATATCTGAAACTTGTCTAGATTGATCAGATGAAAAATCTATCGTTATTGCATCTCTAAGTTCGGGCTCCCATTCAGAAATTATTTGTTCTACTTCAGCTTTCACTAAACTAACTGTACTTATTAAGTTTACACCTTTTCGCTTTATTATTTGCAAAGTAACAGTTGTCTCTCCATTAAATCGAGCTGTGCCAATTCTATCTTCAAATGTTAGCCTAATGTCGGCCAGATCTTCGAGAGTAATTACTCTGTTGCCGTTAACCTTCACTGGTAAATTATAGACATCTTTTGGCTCGTTGAAAGACGAAGGTATCTTAATAGCAAAGGCACCTGCTTCGTTTTCTATCTCACCAGCAGCAATTAGTAAGTTATTATTTGTTACAACATTAATTAATTCACCTGCAGTAACATTGTAGGCTTCAAGTTTTAGTGGATCGATCAAAACTTCTAACATTTCATCACGCTGGCCAGCTAAACCAACTTCCAGAACCTCAGTCATGGACTCTATTCTATCCTGAAGATTCTTTGCTACTCTAGTCATTGTTCTTTCAGGTAATTGCCCTGACATTGAAACAACTAATATTGGAAACCTTGAGAAATTAATTTCATTTATTGAGTACTGGTCAGCACCGTCTGGAAATTCAGCTTGAGCTTGGTTAGCCTTGTCACGAACATCTGCAATTGTAGCAGATTTATCCCAACCAAATTCAAATTCAAGTGCCACACCACCATATCCTTCGGAAGCAGTTGCTGACATGGTTTTTAAACCATTAATATCACGCAACTTGTTTTCTAATGGTTTTACAATTAACTTTTCACTGTCTTCTGCAGATATTCCAGGAAAAGGCACTGAAACGAATAAAGCAGGGATGTCTATATCTGGCTCACCTTCTTTTGGTAAACTTGTATATGCTAAAATACCTGCTGCTAATGACATAGCTACAAATACCAAAATCATTCGGGCTCTGTCTGTTGCCCAGTCAATCATGCCAGTCATTATTTAGCATCCTTATAAGATACTTTAATGTTTGAGTTGTCTGTAACGTATTCTTGCCCAACTACAATTACTTCAGCTGAATTTGGAAGACCTGTAACCCAAATGCCTTCTTCTGCGTCACGGATAATTTGGATTGGGATAAACTTTGCTTTGTTATTAATTGCAACTCTCACACCAAGCTCACCTGAACTATTTAATGTTAAAGAAGATTGAGGAAGTAGATGTCCTTTTACCCCTGCTAATGAAATGTAGATATCAGCAGTCGAGCCTTCTCTAATATTGTAATCAGCATTTGAGACTGTTGTTTCTACTAAAAAAGTGCGCGTTGTTGGGTCGGCTGATCTTGAAATAAAACTTACGTTGCCTGAAACTGTATCGCCATTAATTAATTTTGCACCAGCATTTGTTCCAACTTCAATTCTAGAAACTTGCGTTTCAGTTGCGTAACCCACTAGTTTGATTGGGTTAAGCGATAATAGTGTACCACACAGAGCCCCGGTTTGCATAAAATCTCCATATTCGGCAGTATCTGTTTCAAGTAGACCATCAAATGGTGCGATAATTTTTGTGTTGTTCAATTCTGTTGTTGCACGGTTTATTCTCGCCTCAACATTTGCAACAGCCTGTCGTTTACTTAAAGACTGAGTTTCTGCGCTTGATGCGGATAGCTGCGCTGCTTCAACTGCTGCCTCTGTTCCAACGCCACGCTTCAACAAAGATTTTTGCCGCTCTGCAGCTTGAATACGTAATTGGTACTGATTGATAGAGGCTTGTAATTCATCATTTGATAATGCCAAAGCTTCTTTTGCTTCTGATAAAACATCTGATTTTGTTCCCACTTCAAGTTCACAAAGTAGTTCGCCGTTTTTTACAAAAGTTCCTTTGCGAATTGGTTGAGATATTACAGATCCGTATGTTTCTGCTTTTACTTGTACAGATTTAAATGCTTCCGTTTGCCCACGTAAAAGTATACCGTTTGTAACTTCTTGTTCGTTTGATTTTTGTACTAAAACAGAAACAGATTTTTGTGTATTTTTATTAAAATCTTTTATTTCTTTTGAACTATTTTCTATTTTTGCGGGGTCTTCATTTTTTTCCACATAATTACTTGAACTTGTACTTATTAAAGCTTTTATATCATTTCTAAATATGAAACCTGCAATACCTGCGCAAACTATGATTGCAATAATGATTGATGAAAAACGCATGGTGAACTCCAATTTTAGTATGTAATTTATTGAAACAAACAATAAACTCAGATTCTTGCTTTCTTTACGCTTTAATTACGTTCCTTACAACTAGATCAAGAGCAAGATATTTCTAGTTTAAATATCTGATTATTATAATAAGTTTAACTATTCAGCCTCGTAATTTGCATAATTATACTTTAATCAATAAATTAACATTAGTGCATGGGGATATATCAAAATGTCTACAATTTCAAAAAAGATAGACGTAAAGCAAATTGGACAACCAGATAACTCATCGATGAATCGAAAAGTTATGACTGTGCCTAATTTTCGAGATCGAAAAGGGGGTAAGCCACTTGTTTGCTTAACTGCTTACACAGCCCATGTAGCTCATTTAGTTGATGCTGAAGCAGACATGATTTTAGTGGGTGATAGTTTAGGAATGGTTATCCATGGTATGCCTAATACATTAAGTGTAACTATTGAACATATGATCATGCATGGCCAAGCAGTAGTACGAGGTGCTAAAAAAGCATTAGTCATAGTAGATATGCCATTTGGTAGTTATGAAGAAAGTCCTGAAGTTGCATTTCGAAATGCTAGCAGAATCATCAAAGAAACTGGGTGTACTGCTGTTAAGCTCGAAGGTGGCAAAGAGATGGCTAAAACTATTCATCATTTAGCAGCGCGCGGTATTCCAGTAATGGCTCACGTTGGATTGATGCCACAACAAATGAATACAGCTGGAGGCTTTAAAGCTGTTCAAGATCAAGAGTCTTGGGATGATGTTATATCAGATGCAAAATCTGTTGAAGCTGCGGGTGCATTTTCTGTGGTTATTGAAGGTGTTGCAGAAGAATTAGCTCAAAAAATTACTAAAAATATTAAAATTCCAACAATAGGTATAGGCGCTTCTGCACATTGTGACGGCCAAATTTTAGTATTTGAGGATATGATTGGATTATTTCCTCGCGTACCAACTTTTGTAAAAAGATACGGAAATATGGAAGAAATGATGATTGATGCAATACAAAAGTATTCAGCTGAAGTACGTGACAGAAGTTTTCCAGCAATCGAACACACATATAGACCAAAAAAAGTTTAATCTGACTGGCATTGATAACATATTCAGTTTAAATGAACGCAACAATAGTATTTGGAGGCTCTCAAGTGAGTAATACAGACGGTTTTATCGAAGAAGTATCGGAAGAAGTACGCAAAGATAAATTATTTGCGTTATATAAAAAGTACGGATGGATACCAGTGGTAGTTATCTTAAGTCTAGTTGGTGGTGCTGGGTTTTTAGAATACCAAAAATCTTCAAAAGCAAGTGCAGCTTCTGCGCGTGGAGATGCTTTAATTGCTGCTTTAAACCAAGATGATGCAATCATTCGCGCTTCAGAGTTAGCGTTAATCGCAGAAAAGGGTGGTGCGGAAGCGCCTATTGCAAAATTGCATCAGGCTGGCATTCTCTTAGAACAAGAAGATCTAGCTGGGGCATTGTCTGTATATGATGATTTAAGTGCTGGTGTCGATATTTACGCTCAAGTTGCAACATTAAAAGCAATTATGATTCGTGGAAATAAAATGGAAATTAACGATCGTTTGAAAGCTCTTGATGCTATTGCTACACCTGGAAATGCTTTCAGAGTAATTGCAATGGAACAAAAAGCAATTGCACACATCGATTCAGGAGAAATCGACAAAGCCATCGCAATTTTTACATCATTGATTGATGAGTCGGGTGTTTCACAAGCTCTAATGGCTAGATGTAAGCAAATGATTTTAGCTCTTGGGGGGGAATTACCTAATTGAGTAATACAACTGACTAAAATTATGTAAATTTTATTTTGTGTTTGAGGATTAAGTATTATGCTAAGTAAACAAAAAGCTTTCATACTATTGGGTATTTTATTTTTGACAGCATGTGCTGAGAAAGAAGATATAGTACCAGGAATTAGATTGGATTTAAGGTCTGCAGCTGATGTTTCTGTAGTAGCAAATACAAATTTAAGTCTTCCGAAAGCAAAAGTAAACAAAGAATGGTCACATAGAAACGGTAGCCAAAGTCATTTTATTAGTCATCCTTCCTTATCAAATGAACCTGTTCAAATTTGGTCAACAAAAATTGGAGTTGGTAATAAGAAACGCCAAAGATTAGCTGGTGATCCAATTGTAGCTGAAAACCTAATTTTTACTTTAGACTCAAATTTTGGTGTCACAGCTTTTAATCTTGATGGTATAAAAGTATGGGCTGCCGATTTAACTTCAACAAAAAGCCCCAAAGATAAGATATCTGGTGGTGGCCTAGCTTATTCTAAGGGTAATTTGGCTGTTTCAACTGGATCTGGAGAAGTTGTTTTAATGGATGCTGGTTCGGGAATCATCCAATGGAGACATGATGTACAAGGTTCAATTTCTGCTCCACCAACTTTTTCAAATGGAATAATTATTGTTATGACTGGAGGCAATCAAGCCATAGCATTAGATTATAGAAATGGTCGTGTTATCTGGACACAAGAATCAAACACAACTGGAGCAGGTATTTTGGGTGCTGGTACACCAGCAATAAGTGGTGATCTTGCAGTTTTACCTTTTACATCAGGAGAGGTATTGGGCGTCTCCCTAGATGACGGCCTTCAATCTTGGAGCCAAGTTATAAATGGAAAACGTGTTGGATCTGCTAATGGATTTGTAAAAGCTGTATCAGGTGATCCTGTAATAGTTGGGAAAATTGTTTATGCCGGAACGAACTCGGGGCGTTTAGCAGCGATTGATACCCAATCAGGGTTAAGGGTTTGGACAAAAAAAGAAGGTGCAATAGGGCCAGTATGGATAGCAAATAATGCTTTATTTGTTCTTACGGACCAGCAAAAGTTAAAACGGTTGGATCGAAAGAACGGAGCTGAAGTTTGGTCTTTTGATTTACCTATTTATAGGAACCCAAAGCGATCAACAGGAAAATATGGGCATTACAGTCCAATTTTAGCTGGTGGAAAATTATATGTTGCTGGCACAGATAAAAAGATCCGAGTATTTAACCCAGAAAATGGTGAATTGATAAATTCAATTTCTATTCGCGGTGGTGCAGCATCTCAAATAGCTGTAGCAAACGATCGGATGTATATAGTATCAGGTTCTGGCAAACTGATAGCTTTCCAATAGGGATATTATTGTTTAAAGGCTCACAGAGATTGTTGTGTGTTCAAATGAATTGGGCACATTTTTACAAAGGCCCAAAAAATGACTTTTACCGTCGCACTTGTTGGACGACCCAATGTTGGAAAATCTACACTATTTAATCGTTTAGTTGGTAGACGATTAGCATTGGTTGATGATCAGCCAGGCGTCACACGTGATTTACGCGAAGGTGATGCCAAAATGGGCCCAGTCAAATTTACTGTTATAGACACGGCAGGATTAGAAGAAGCCACTGATGAAAGCCTTCAAGGCCGGATGCGAATGTTAACTGAACGAGCAGTTGATATGTCTGACGTATGTATTTTTATGATGGATGCTAGAGCAGGCGTATTACCTGCAGATCGAGTGTTTGCAGAAATTCTGCGAAAAAAATCTGCCCGGGTAGTTTTAGTTGCAAATAAAGCTGAAGGAAATGCGGGTGAAGTTGGTTTTTTTGATGCTTTTAGTCTTGGCTTGGGAGAGCCTGTTCGCTTATCAGGAGAACATGGTGAAGGAATGGTTGATCTTCAACATGTTTTGATGCCTATTTCTGAAGAATTTGAAGAAAATGAAAATCAAGATGAACTGGAACCAGAAACAGATATAGAAATTGAAGAATTAGATGATGAAGATAGTGGTCTTGAAATCACCTATTCATCTGAAAGACCTTTGCAAATATCAATCATTGGCCGCCCAAACGCGGGTAAGTCTACACTGATAAATCAGATTTTAGGCCATGAGCGGATGCTAACTGGACCTGAGGCTGGAATTACAAGGGATAGTATTTCTATTAATCATGACTGGGATAATGTTCCAATGCGTTTGTGGGATACGGCCGGCATACGAAAAAAAGCAAAAGTGCAAGAAAAATTAGAAAAGTTATCAGTTTCTGATGGATTAAGAGCTGTAAAATTTTCAGAAGTTGTGGTCGTTCTATTAGATGCAGCTATCCCATTTGAACAGCAAGATTTACGTATTGCTGACTTGGCAGAACGAGAAGGTCGAGCAGTAGTAGTTGCTGTTAATAAGTGGGACGTTGAAAATGAAAAACAAGAAAAATTAAAAGATATTAGAGAAAAGTTTACACGCCTACTGCCCCAATTGCGAGGTGCACCGTTAGTAACAATTTCGGCTAAAACTGGTCGTGGATTAGACAGGCTACATTTAGCTATCTTAAGTGCCCATAAAGTTTGGAATAAACGCCTATCAACTTCTCAATGTAATCGCTGGTTAATGGATATGACTGATGCTCATCCACCGCCCGCACCAGGTGGCCGTCGTATTCGATTGAGATACATGACACAGGTTAAAGCGCGCCCGCCAAGCTTTGTGGTTATGTGTAGTCACCCAGATTTGCTTCCAACCAGTTACAGTAGATACCTAGTGAATGGACTAAGGGAAGATTTTAGTATGCCTGGTACACCCATTCGTATCTTTATGCGATCTCAATCAGATAAAAATCCATATGCTAATAAAAAAGAAAAGAAAGTAACAAAACTAAATAAACACCAAGAAGGTCGCTATGTTAAGGCACTAGGCCGAGGTGCTAAAAAAAATAAATGATTAATTAACTAATAAATTTAAATTTACCTAATAACCAAAATTTTAGCATAAAATTTAAAAATCTTGGTCACGAGTGCCTGATTGCCATGGTTTTACTAAATTACCAAATCTTGTGAATTGACCTTCGAAAGATAAATCGACAGTTCCGATTGGCCCATGACGTTGTTTGCCTATAATTATTTCAGCTTTACCATGTAAGGCCTCCATTTCTTCTTGCCACATCATCATTTTATCCGCCTCATGGTCCCCTGGTTTCTCACGTTCTTTGTAATATTCTTCTCTAAATACAAACATAACAACATCTGCATCTTGCTCAATTGATCCAGACTCACGTAAATCTGATAATTGTGGACGTTTATCTTCTCTAGTTTCAACTGCACGTGATAATTGTGATAGCGCAATGACCGGAATGTCTAATTCTTTTGCAATAGCTTTCATGCCTTGCGTAATTTCTGATACCTCATTTACCCTGCTATCTTTTGCAGACGCGGGGCGAACAAGTTGTAAGTAGTCGATAATTAAGACATCAAGGCCGTGAGTTCGCTTAAGGCGACGAGCTCTTGCTGCTAACTGGCTAATTGGAAGTGCTGGTGTATCATCTATATATAGTGGACAATTTTCTAATTGCTTGGCAGCTTCAACAAAACGGCGAAATTCAGATTCTGTCATATCACCAGAACGAATTTGAGTGGATGGCACTTCAGAAGCTTCTGATAAAATTCTCGCTGCAAGCTGTTCAGCAGACATTTCTAGAGAATAAAAACCGACTACTCCACCTTCTATTGCTCCTTCGGTTCCATCATGACGTTGTCCTTTTTTGTAAGATTTCGCAATGTTAAATGCGATGTTTGTTGCTAACGATGTTTTGCCCATTGATGGGCGTCCAGCTAAAATCAGTAAATCTGATGGATGTAACCCCCCAAGCTTTTTATCTATGTCCGTCAACCCGGTTGATATGCCAGCCATTCCACCTTCACGTTGATAAGCTTGGTTGGCCATATTTACTGCATCTGTGACCGCCTTCAAAAATGATTGGAATCCACTATCAACTTGCCCCTGCTCTGAGAGAGCATAAAGTTTTTGCTCTGCTTCAACAATTTGCTCTGCAGGTTCAGAAGAAATATCGATTAGTCGAGCTTTATCCGCTATATCTTCCCCAATAGCCATAAGATCTCTTCTTATTGCCATGTCATATATCATTTTAGCATAATCACGTGCAGCAAAAACTGACACGGAAGCTCCTGCTAATCGAGCTAAATAAGATGGGCCGCCTAGTTCATTTAATCCTTCATCATCTTCAAAAAATGCTTTTATCGTAACAGGAGATGCAAGTGCATTTTTTTGAATTCGATTTGCTATTGTTTCGAAAATTCGTGCATGAACAGGGTCAAAAAAATGAATATCTTTTACTATAGAAGCAATTTTATCATAAACATCATTGTTTACTAATAGTGCTCCCAACAAAGCTTGCTCTGCTTCAATATTGTGAGGTTGTAGGATTGATTCTACTTCTTCAGAGGCTTGTGAATTGCCTAAAGGACTAATCTCATTCATTAATTCACCTGCTTATCTAAATAACTAAATTATGTTTTTAATTATTATGCCACAGATATTTTTTATATTCTATCTGGATATCCTGTGGATAAGTATATTAATCTAAATAATTTTTTTATTAAAATTTGATAAAGCTAAAAAATAAATTAACTATCTCTAACTTTCCAATAAACTTTATGACCAGGATCAAATACTGTTACAGGTCCATCATTAGTCTGAATTTTTTCAGGAAAAGAACTAGCTGTGTCAGATTTCACTAATGTAATTGTGTCTTGATTTGGTTCCAGGTCATAATGTTTTGGGCCATTGAAAGATGTAAATTTTTCTAAATTTTTTAATTTATTATCTTCATCAAATACATGAGCCAATAATGGCATTGTATTAGTTGCAGTAAAGCATCCAGCACAGCCACACCCAGTCTCTTTGTTTGGATCTAAATGAGGAGCACTGTCAGTCCCTAGGAAAAAGCGACTGTCACCCGATGTTGCAGCATCTCGTATGGCTAATCTGTGTTCCTCTCGCTTAACTACTGGGAGGCAATAATAATGTGGTTTGATCCCACCAACTAACAAATGATTTCTATTAATCATCATATGATGAGTTGTTATTGATGCTGCATGATTTTTGGACTGACTTTTAACATAGTCAACACCATCTTTGGTTGTGATGTGTTCTGAAGTAGTCTTTAATTCTGGAAGATTAAGGCGCAGTGGATTTAGAACTTTTTCAATAAAAACAGCTTCTCTATCAAATATATCTATCTCAGGATCTGTTACTTCTCCATGTATACAAAGTGTGAGGCCAATCTCTGCCATCTTTTCCAAAACAGGCATCACATTGTTTATATTGGTAACTCCGCTTTCAGAGTTTGTCGTTGCGCCTGCAGGGTAATACTTAACAGCATTAATTAAACCATCTGCAAAGGCTGAAGACACATCATTTGGGTCAGTCTTATCTGTCAAATATAATGTCATTAGAGGATTAAAAGTAGAACCAACTGGGCGAGCTGCTAGAATTCTATCACGATACATTCGTGCTTCGTTTGATGTAATAACAGGTGGTATGAGGTTTGGCATGATAATAGCACGCCCAAAATGCCGTGTTGTTTCAGGCATTATACCTTTTAGCATATCTCCATCTCGAAGATGTAAGTGCCAATCATCAGGTCGGGTTATTGTAATTTTATCTATCATAGTTTTTGGATAACTGGTTTTTTTATCCTTTTCTACCGTTGAATGCATCTGGACGTTGTTAATTTTCATGTTTATATTTAAATAATTCTCAGGGCGGGGTGTAATTCCCCACCGGCGGTGATAGCCCGCGAGCGCTCTTATTACGAGAGGTCAGCAGAGTTAGGTGAAATTCCTGCGCCGACAGTTATAGTCTGGATGGTAGAGAAGGGGGGTGTAGTAATTCTAAACCTCTAACGCTCTGGGGCTTTGTCTATTAATAGGAGACCCAAAATGACAAGACCCCTTAATATCGTAATTATAAAAGCGCGTTGGCATGCTGATATTGTAGATCAAATTCAAATAGGGTTTGAAAATGAAATGAAGCAAAAAAAACGTTCATACAATTTAAAAGAAGTTCACGTGCCAGGAGCGCTAGAAATGCCTCTGGTAGCAAAAAAATTAGCAGAAACAGGTAACTATGATGGTATTATATGTGCTGCTTTAGTGGTTAACGGTGGAATTTACAGGCATGAATTTGTAGCCCAGGCTGTTCTTGACGGTATTGTCCGGGCAGGTATGGATACAGGCGTTCCTGTATATTCAGTTTCTTTAACTCCGCATGAGTTTCAAGAAACTCCAGATCACATTGAATTTTATACTAAACATTTTTCAAAAAAAGGTTCAGAAGTTGCTAATGCTGTTTTGATGATGGATGATTTAGAACTCTAAAAAAGTGCTAGTTTATTTTAGAGTAGAAATTAATTTAATTAAACATACATATTTGATTAAGTTTTTTAGATGAACTCTCTCTTTAAACTAAAACTGTAGTTATTTGATTCGCTTGTATTTAATCTTATCTTAAAGACCATTCGAATTTTATCATACATATTTTGTGTGATTTTTCGCACAAGTGGATGAAATGTTTATATTCATATTCTTAAGCATATGATTAATAACAGTAAAATGTTTTATTAAAAAATAATTTGCTATAAAAAGTCTTTAGAAGCAACAAATAAACATGGGGGAAATCTCCCTTATTTCAATTGGGAGGAAATAATGAAAAATATTTTTAAAGTAGGTGTTATTGCAATAGTCACAGCATCGTTTACTGGAGAAGCTATAGCTGAAACAACATGGAATGTTTCTTTATGGGGAAAGCGTAGAGCTTTTACAGAGCATGTTGAGAAATTAGCTGAGCTAGTTTCTGAAAAAACAAATGGTGATTTGAAGCTAAATATTTCATATGGGGGCTTATCTAAGAATAAAGAAAATCTAGATGGTATTTCTATTGGTGCATTCGAGATGGCACAATTTTGCGCTGGATATCACCGCGATAAGAACCCATCTATTACGGTTCTAGAATTACCATTCCTTGGTGTTTCATCACTTGAAGAAGAGCGTAAAGTTAGCCAAGCAATATATGCACATCCAGCTGTTCAAAAAGATCTTTCAAGATGGAATGCAACATTATTAATGCCCTCACCGTTACCTCAATATAACCTAATCGGTGTTGGTGATGCTCCAAAAACTTTAGCTGATTATAAAGGTCTTACAGTACGTGCTACTGGTGGCATTGGTAAAGCAATGGCCGCAGTTGATGCTGTACCAACTTCAATGTCAGCAACTGAAGTGCGTCAGGCCCTTGATGGGGGTGTTGTAAAAGCAGTTGCATTTGCACCTCATGCACATATGTCTTTTGGAACAGTTGAAAGTGGGAAGTGGTGGACAACAAACTTAAACCCAGGAACGGTTAATTGCCCAGTCGTTGCTAACACAGATGCACTTGCTGCATTATCAGATGCAAATAGAAGCGCACTTCTTGGTTCAATTGATGAAGCTTTAGATTACTATATTTCAACATATAATGGTAAAACAATGGATGCTTGGGGTCCAACACTGACTTCAAAAGGTATTGAAAGTATATCTTATGATGCTGGTGAATTAGCAGCATTCAAAGAAGCTGTAGCAGGTCCAGCAGCAGCAGCATGGATTTCAGATAACACTGCAAAAGGTCTTCCTGCACAGGAGCTGTATGATCTTTTAATAGGTATGATAGGTAAATAATTATATCGCTTTAATATAATTATCTGCCACGCATTAAGCGTGGCAGATAAAAGATTAGGATAGTATTATGACCTCAAATTCATCAATCTTGATTGATAAGAGTTTGTTAAGCAGACTGGATCAAGGTCTTTATAAAATTGAAAGTATATTTGCATTAATAAGTGGTTTGGCAGTATTTTCACTTATGATGCTTGCTGTAATATCAGTAACTGGCCGACATACGATTAATCAACCACTTCCTGGATATGTAGATTGGATTGAGCAAGCAATGCCATTAATTGCTTTTATGGGTGTTGCATACACACAGCGAAATGGTGGACATATTCGAATGGATATACTCGTGAGTTTTTTGAGAGGAAGAAGCTTATGGGCAGTAGAATTCATAACTGTTCTTTTTATGCTGCTTGTCATGATACTTATTATTTGGGGTTCTTGGGCTCATTTTGGACGAAGCTTTGATTTTAATGCACCAATGTGGAGCCGAGATAGTTCTATGGATATTGCTTTGCCGTTATGGCCAGCAAAGCTTCTTGCGCCTGTTGCATTTAGCCTTTTAGCAATACGATTGGTACTTCAACTTTTAGCATTTGCTCGAGCATTTATAAATAATGAAACAAGACCTGTAGCCGTGCCGCTTATTGAAGATGCAGCAGCTCAAGCTGCTAAAGAAGCTAATGCGGTATCGGGTTAGGGAAAGCTATGGAACCAATTGAAATTGGAATTACTGTCAGTATTGGTCTTTTAATATTTGTTATCTTAGGAATGCGAGTGGCTTTTGCAGCTGCCATCGCAGGTGTTTTAGGGCTTGTTTGGATTTTTTGGGCGAAAAAGGGTTATTCAGGTGAAAGTTTTTTCTGGGCATTAACTGTTGCTGCAAAAACTGCTGGTCAAGTCCCACATTCAAAAGTTTCATCACAAGCACTTTCTCTAATTCCAACATTTATACTTATTGGGTATTTGGCTTATTACGCAGGATTGACAAAAGCATTATTTGAAGCAGCAAAGAAATGGGTGGCATGGCTTCCTGGGGGTTTAGCTGTATCGACTGTATTTGCTACTGCTGGCTTTGCAGCTGTATCAGGTGCATCAGTAGCCACTTCAGCAGTATTTGCACGAATAGCAATCCCAGAAATGCTTGCTCTTGGTTACGATAAACGTTTTGCTGCAGGTGTAGTTGCGGCAGGAGGGACACTTGCTTCACTTATACCGCCTTCTGCCATTTTAGTCATTTATGCTATAATTGTTGAACAAGACGTAGGAATGCTTTTATTGGCTGGTTTTGTGCCTGGAGCATTCTCAGCAATAATCTATGGCATTTTAATCGTTGGTTTAGCCTTAACTTTTAAAAATTTTGGACCACCAGTTTCAGGCTTTACTTGGCGTGAGCGTTTTGCATCCTTACCGCCAGCCATGCCAATCTTTGCGGTAGTCGCAATCATTATTTTATTTGTTTACAATCCTTTTGGAGGTGATGCCTGGGGCACACCAACAGAAGGAGGTGCAATAGGAGCTTTCATAGTTTTCTGTATGGCGCTTTATAGAGGGATGAGATGGGCTCAATTAAAAGATGCATTAATTGAAACGGCTAAACTAGCTGTTATGATATTTACAATTATTTGGGGTGTTTTAATCTATGTGCGGTTTCTTGGATTTGCAGATCTACCATCCGCATTTTCTGATTGGATCACATCTCTTGATCAAAGCCCTATGCTTACTCTTATTTTTATATTACTGGCATATGCTGTTCTTGGTATGTTTATGGATGCAATTGGCATGTTGTTACTAACACTTCCAATCACTTATCCAGCAGTTATGGCGTTAAATGGTGGTGAATTTGTATCTGCTGCAGATAGTGCGTTTGGTATGTCAGGTCCAATGGCTGGTATCTGGTTTGGCATACTTGTTGTTAAAATGGCTGAGTTTTGTTTAATAACACCGCCTATTGGCTTGAATTGTTTTGTTGTTGCAGGTGTGCGAGACGATCTGAGTGTTCAAGATGTATTTAAAGGTGTCACGCCATTTTTTATTGCTGATGCGTTTACTATTGCAGGACTAATAGCTTTTCCAAGCATTGTACTTTGGTTGCCTTCATTGGCTAGTTGAAGTGAGAATTAAGGTGTTTTGATATTGCATGTAGGAGAGAAACTGCACGTAAAAACCCACTTAATTCTTGATGAATTAATATGTTGAAGTTTTCTATGTTTGTATCTTAATGTCTATTAAGATTTTACGCAATTATTTGAGGTGCAACCTTATGAAATATATTCCGAGCTCCAATCGTTATGAAAAAATGGTTTACCGAAATTGTGGAAATTCTGGATTAAAATTGCCACTGATCTCATTGGGTTTATGGCATAATTTTGGCCATGATTTTTCTCATCAAATAAAAAGAGAAATATGCCATGCAGCTTTTGATAGTGGTATTACACACTTTGATTTGGCTAATAATTATGGCCCGCCACCAGGAAGTGCAGAAGAAGCATTCGGTGAAATACTTAAGACTGATTTCTTGGGATATAGAGATGAATTAATTATTAGTTCAAAAGCCGGATATGATATGTGGCCCGGTCCATATGGAGAGTGGGGAAGCCGAAAGTATTTAATTGCCTCATGTGATCAATCTCTAAAGCGTATGGGAGTAGATTATGTAGATATTTTTTATTCTCATCGTTTTGATCCAAACACTCCATTAGAAGAAACAATGGGTGCACTTGATCAAATAGTGAAATCTGGAAAAGCTCTTTATGTAGGTATTTCAAGTTATAATAGTAAAAGAACTAAACAGGCAGTGAAAATCCTTAATGAATTAGGTACGCCATGTTTGATCCATCAACCTAGTTATAATCTTTTTAATCGCTGGGTTGAAGAAGATAACCTTTTAAACACACTCGATAGTCTTGGTATCGGTTCAATTGCTTTCACACCTCTTGCACAAGGTATGCTTACTAATAAATACTTAAATAAAATCCCGAGCGAAAGTCGTGCTACTCAAGGTAAAAGTTTAGACAAGAATAAAATTACGCCCGAATTAATTCAGGCATTAAATGATTTAAATGATATTGCTGCTAATAGAGGACAATCCTTGGCACAGATGGCCATATCGTGGGTTTTGAGAAATGGTAGAGTTACAACGGCATTAATTGGAGCATCAAAGCCAGAGCAAGTTAAAGACTGCGTTGGAGCTATTGGTAATTTAGATTTTGATATAGAAGAATTATCAAAAATTGATGCAATTGCTTCTGACCAGGGAATTAATTTATGGGCTAAATCATCAGAGAGTGATAATTAGTATTACTAATATATTTTGTAAACGATTGAGTTGTTAATCTTTATTAAATCCCAAGCGCTTTTGATAATCATGTTCTCTCCAATTGGCTCGAAAAAGCCACTCGCTTTCAGTTTGGCGCTTTGCAAGAGATTGGGAAATTTCAACATCATCAAATCCAGACCTTCTTGCCATAGCGTACTGATCTGGAATTATATATCCAGTGGCTCTTATATGTCCTTTGTAGCCTCGAATGCGAATAAGTTTTGCTATAGTGAAACCTCTACCATCTGCAAAAGTTGGGAAATTAATTCTGATAATTTTAAATCTATTTAAATCTCCAGACAATAAATCTAGATCTGCATCTGAAGGTATATCTATTGCCACATTTCCAGCAATAATGTTGCTCCAGGCTGAATAATTTATGGCTTCCTTTGGTAATTCGAAGCCAGAATCGGAAATAATTTGGGTCATTGTTTATTCCTAAATATATTCAGTTTTCATGAGTTTATTGTCAATATTTTATGCAGCATTTGCTTCACCTGAGGTCTTAAAAGATTTACTAACGGAAGGATATAAAACCTTTTTAAATGGTTCTAGGCCCAATCGACGGTATGTCTGAATGAAGCTTTCATATTCGCCTAATCTAACCTTAAGATAAAATAATATAATTTTTTCAATTGCGGGCACTATTGTACTTGCTGAAAAACCTGGACCTGCCCGCTCTCCTATTGCTGTAGCTTCTGTTGCACTACCGCCAAGTGTAATTTGGTAATTCTCTACACCGGCGCGATCTAGGCCTAGAATCCCAATATGGCCCACGTGATGGTGTCCACAAGCGTTTATGCAGCCTGATATCTTTATTTGAATATGTCCAATTTTATGCTCAAGCTTTAAATCATCAAATCGCATAGCGATTTCTTGTGCAATTGGAATTGACCTGGCTGTTGCGAGTGCACAATAATCCATTCCAGGACATGCAATAATATCGGATATGAGACCAATATTTGCTGTGTTCAAATTGACGGACTTTAATAAACTAAAAACCTGGGCTAAATCTGATTTATGAACATGAGGTAAGATGATATTTTGTTCGTGACTAATGCGAATTTCATCATGAGAATAGCGTTGAGCTATATCTGCAATCATTCTCATTTGATCTGAAGTCGCATCGCCCGGTGTTTCCCCATGATTTTTCAGGCTTATTGACGCGATTATGTAATTTGATGATTTATGTTTGTGAGTATTTGTATCTACCCAAGATCTGAATAATGCATCATTTTCATAAGCAAATTCAAAATCACCAATTCCTTGTAATTTCAATAAGGAAGGAAGAAAGGCTGATTTAATTTCACTAAATAACTCTTTGTTTACACCAGAAAAGCTTCTTTTAATTTCCGCAAACCTTTCATCAACAATCTCTCTAATTTTTTCTATACCATGTTCATGAACTGTGATTTTAATTCTTGATTTGTACTTATTATCTCGCCGGCCTAGAATATTCCAAACACTTACAATAGCTTCGAGGTATGGTAATAAATCTTGTTCAGGTAAAAAGCTATTTATTACCTTTCCAATCATTGGAGTGCGCCCTAAGCCACCCCCAACTATGACTTGAAACCCAATCTTTCCATCATTATGCAAAACACGAAGTCCAATATCATGTGCGTGAATTACGGCCCTATCATTTTTTGATCCAGTTACAGAAACTTTAAATTTTCTGGGTAAGAATTGGAATTCTGGGTGATCCGTAGACCATTGGCGGATTAATTCAGCATATGGGCGTGGGTCTTCAACTTCGTCCGCAGCAGCTCCGGAAAAATGATCTGCAGTTACATTTCTAATTGTATTACCACTAGTTTGTATTGCATGCATTTTGACTTCTGCTAAAGCGTCCAAAATATCTGGAACGTCAGTTAATTTTGGCCAATTAAATTGAATGTTTTGGCGTGTTGTAAAATGCCCATACCCTTTATCCCATCGGTCAGCGATCATAGCGAGCTTATTCATTTGGGAACTATTTAGAGTGCCATATGGAATTGCTACTCTCAGCATATATGCATGTAGCTGTAAATATAGCCCATTCATTAAGCGTAATGGCTTAAATTCATCCTCGGTTAAATCACCGTTCACGCGTCTTTTAACTTGATTGCGAAATTGATAATTACGCTCTTTGATAAAAGCATCATCAAATTCTGAGTAATTATACATTATAAAACTTCCGATTGTTTGCCGTGATTATAGTTTGATGGGCCGTTATTTCTAAATTTTTCACGAAAATGATTTGGTGCGATACCTGTGTCTGATAGATTTATGTTGATTGAGTAAATTCCAACAACTTCATTTTGTTGTTTATTTACATGAGTAAGTGCCTTTTCAAACGATGCGTCATCTATAAAAACTTTTGCATCACTAAGGCGTAGAGCCCATTTTAATTGTGAGTTAATGTAAACAACATCACCATTTAACAAATCGTTTGCAGTTATAACTTTACCGGTATGGTTATTTGACATTAAGCAAATTCCTTTTCATTTCGTACTTCACTAGAATGGTCAATGATTTCAGCAATGTTTGAAACTTCTCGAGGCGCTAAGCCATATAAGCTGAGTGCAGGTCCTATTATTTTATTTTGGGTAATACATTTTGTTAGCTGAGATAAAGTGGTGGAAAAAATTCGTTGATTATATTGAGAAACATTTTCGATTATACTCATTGGTGTATCAGGATCAGCTCCGTGCATAATGAGCCTACCTTGAATAAATCGTGATGCTTTTTTACCCATATAAATAGCTGCAATGGAGGTTTTATTTGTTAGCTCTTTCCAATCATGATCTGCATACCCTTCGATGTCATGACCTGTTATGAAGCGTATCGAACTATTTCTATTACGCTTAGTTAGCGATTGTTTTATTGCTGCTGCAGAAGCTGAAGCGGCAGTAATGCCTGGAATTATATGGTAATTAATGCCAAGATTAGAAAGTGCATTAATCTCTTCATCGAGGCGACCAAAAATGCTGCAATCGCCACCTTTTAGGCGAATTACACGAGCGCCGTTTTGTGTATGTTCAATAATTAAATCATTTATTTTATTTTGTGAAACTGACGGTCCAAATCCTTCTTTGCCAGCATTAATTATAACAGCTTCACGTCGTACAAGTTCAAGAATATCTTTACCTATTAGTCGATCGTGGATTACCACATCAGCAATATTCAATTCTTTTCGAGCTTTCAGGGTTAAAAGATCAGGGTCTCCAGGACCTGCACCTACAAATACAACATATCCTTTTGTCACCTTATTTAATTTAAATTTATCTAGGAGGGAATTTAATGATGCTTCAACCCCATTTTTTCCATTTTCTAGGAGAGCTGCTGGACCTTTTTTAAAATAGAATTCTGTCCAAAAATCTCGCCGGGTACGACCTAATGGAAGAATATTAACTTTTTTTCTGAATTTTTTACCAATCTTAGCAAGTATTCCAAGATGTATTGGAAGGATATTTTCAAGATCTGTCTTTATTGCCCTAGCAAGAACTGGGGCAGCTCCTTCTGTTCCAATTGCTATAGTCACTGGATCACGGTCAACGATTGCTGGTGTTATAAATTGACTGTCTTCTAGATTGTCTACAATGTTTATAAGTGCACCTTCTTCACGAGCTATCTTAGCGCTACGCTTATCTTCAATTTTATCTTCGTTTGCTCCATAAAATAATACTGCGCATATTGCGTCCCCTTTCTCCAAAGGTCTTTTTACCAGTTTAATTTTACCTTTGGATGCAAGCAGAATTATGTCTTCATGTGCTTCTTTGGCATAAACTGTAATAGAAGCAGATGTTTTCAATAGCAGGCGTAACTTTGCCAACGCTGCTTGTTGGCCACCAGACACAATGATGCGTTTACCTTCAATAGACAGAAAAATTGGAAAGTGCTTCATTTTATATCCTAGCATATTTATCTTATCTGAATATAGAATTTTATTCGTTTCTATTGCTAGTATTGTTTTAAAATAAGAAAAATAGTCTAATATATTTATAAAATTGGGATATTAATAATAAATATAGTTTTTTTAAAAAATGTGATTTTGATATTATGGAGCAGAAAAGAAAACTGTTTATTAGTTGATATAACTTAAAGTAAATTTTTTTTAATATTTGCTTTATTGTTTGGATAATAATGGCAAAATTTCATTCGTCATAATTCTATTTGTTATTGGCCCAGCATGTCGTAATATAACTTTGCCATTTTTATCTATAATAAATGTTTCAGGTACACCATATAAACCCCAGTCCAGCCCTGTACGCCCTTCATCACTGCCAATACTCTCATATGGATTTCCTAATGTATCAAGGAACTGCAAAGCTTGTGACGATGTGTCTTTGTAATTAATGCCATGAACTATAAAGCCAAGATCTGATAGTTGTTGAATATTTGGGTGTTCTACTCTGCATGGTGCGCACCAACTAGCCCAAAAATTAACAATTTTGATATTAGGTGCTTTAAGATCAGTTTCGTCTAAAAATGGTAAATCTGATAATGGGATAATTGTTAAATTAGGAGCTTCTCTACCAACCATTTGACTTGGCAATTCATTTGGGTTGTCTCTTCCAAGCCCAATAAACATAATAATTGCTAGAACAAAAAAAATAAATGGTGGTATCAGATAGAGTGGCTTAATATTTTTCATTTGATTTATTTTCTTGGGAATTTAAAGCATTTTTTATCTTTTTTGATTTCGATAGTGTTGCCCATATTAGTATGCCGAGGAGTAGTATGGAAACAGCATATGCCATGAGTACTGTATCTGTATATTTATCAAGCTCAAACATATTAATTATTCCTTAATCGAAGGGCAAGTAATCGACGCGATCTAATCTCAGTCCTAGTCCTTATCAAAACTAAAGTTATAAATAATAAAACCATACCAGCAATACATATCAGCAGTGGAAAATAAAAAGCGTTATCTACATGTTGTTCTTTATCTAAAGATAGAGATGCACCTTGATGAAGGCCCTGAGACCAAAAGTTTACTGCGTATCTTGATAATAGAGCAAAAACTGAGCCTACTATACATAAAATAGATGTCAGGTCGGCTGCTGTATCTTTATCCTCTATAGCTTCCCATAATGCTAAATAACCAAAGTAGAAAACCAATAAAATCATAAATGATGTTAAGCGAGGATCCCATGCCCAGTAAGTTCCCCACATAGGCTTGCCCCATATCGCTCCAGTAGCAATAGCAATAAGTGTCATAGTTACTCCTATTGGAGCGGCAGCTTTAGCCGCCAAAGCTGAAACATGATGTCGCCTAACTAACCATATTAAAGATGCAATTAGCATCATGAGCCATGCATTTATTGCCATTAGTGCTGAGGGAACATGCAAAAAGATAATTTTAACTGTAGAGCCCTGTTTGTAGTCTGCTGGAGTTAAGAAAAACCCCCAGAACAACCCAATTAATAATAAGCAAGAGGATGCAATTGCCAATATTGGCAAAATGCGAGCTGATAGTGCCATAAATTTAGCTGGATTTGCGTATTCCCATAAAGACATTTTAATTTCTTATCCTGTTTAAAATTGTAGTAAAATAATATTTACTAATAAGTCCTATTTTAAGTTTGCGCGCAGTGCTATTGCGCATGCGAATGGTAATAGTGCAATGCACATAAGTGATATTGCTGAAATTAATGCAAGTAATTCTAGAGGATTATTGGTTCCCTTGCTTACACATTGTGCTCCCAGCATCAAGGTAGGAATATACAATGGTAAAACCAAAAGTGAAAGTAAAAGACCACCTCTTCTAATTCCTACTGTTATAGCTGCGCCAAATGTACCAATGAAGGATAGAGTAGGTGTGCCAATAGCTAGAGTTGTGAAAAGCCAGAAATAAGCTTCATAATTTAAATTTAATAAATACCCTAATGGTAATGAGGCTAAAGTAATTGGAAGTCCTGTTGTAATCCAATGAGCAGTTGCTTTTGCTATTGCTATTCCTGACAACGGGATAGGCGATGTTGCTAGAGCTTCAAGTGTACCATCTTCCCAATCAAGTTGAAATATTCTGTCTAATGAAAGCAAACATGAAAGTAGTGCTCCTATCCACAGCAAGCCTGGTGCAATGCGAGATAATAAATCTAAGTTTGCACCTACTCCAAAAGGTACAATCATTATAACTATTAAAAAAAATGCTAAAGTTAACGAAAACCCACCTCCAGATCGAATTGCAAGTTTTATATCACGCAAGATGATGGACCACATTAAAATGTTCCTTCAAGAAAAGGATCAGTTTTTGTATCTTTATGCGGCTTAAATTGAGTAATATCTAGCACTGAAGATTCTGGTAAATCTAAATCTACATGTGTGGAAATTATAGCAGCACCACCTTTTTGACAGTGATTACTTATAGCGTCTGAAACCAATCTAGTTGTTGCTTGATCAAGTGAAACTGTTGGTTCGTCCATTAACCATATTTTTGCATTTGTTATTAACATTCTGGCCAATCCCAATCGACGTTTCTGTCCTGCGGATAATTCACCTGCCATTCGAGTATATAAGTTTTCTAGGTTTAGTGTTTTAATGACACTTTCTAAATTTTTGGATTTATATATACCTGCCCAAAATTGTAAATTTTCATATACTGTTAGAGTAGATTTAACTCCATCTAAATGACCTGAATAAGCAATGTCCGCATTTACTAAATCGTTAATATTTTTTGAATTAAGCCCAGCTATATGTCTTAATAAAGTCGTTTTACCTGATCCATTAGGGCCCTTTAAAATTAAACATTCACCAGTTTTTAAGCAAAGGGACACATTAGCAATGATAAGTTTATTGCCTCGCCTGCAGTCTAAATTTTCAATATTTATTAACATACAAGAGAAGTAACTTAATCTTTGCTTATAGGGAAGTGATGTAATTATAGATATTTAAAAAAATATAAATTTAATTTTATACGATAGTATACAATGGCATACCAATAAGCTCTTGCTCGACTCGTTTTTTTGACGCATAAGCTCAATAATTCCAATAATTATCCAAACCGGAGACCCGAAATGACAGTTCAAGTCGGCATAGATTCTAGTAAAACACGTAAAACACTTAGAATAGGTGGAAAATCAATTGATTATTATTCAATACCAGCAGCAACTGAAGCTGGATTGGGTGATTTCTCAAAATTACCTGCTGCTTTAAAAGTTGTATTAGAAAATATGCTTCGCTTTGAGGATGGGGGCCGAACTGTATCAGTAGATGATATTAAAGCATTCTCTGAATGGGCATCAAAAGGTGGAAAAAATCCACGTGAAATCGCATATCGACCAGCAAGGGTTTTAATGCAAGATTTTACAGGGGTTCCAGCCGTTGTAGATTTAGCAGCTATGAGAGATGGATTGATGGCCCTTGGTGGGGACCCAGAAAAAATTAACCCATTAAACCCAGTTGATTTAGTTATCGACCATTCAGTAATGATTGATGAATTTGGCAACCCAAGAGCATTTAAAATGAATGTTGAAAGGGAATATGAACGAAACTTAGAGCGCTATACATTCCTAAAATGGGGACAGAAAGCATTTAATAATTTCCGTGTTGTTCCTCCAGGTACAGGTATTTGCCACCAAGTTAACCTTGAATACTTAGCGCAAACTGTTTGGAAAGATTTAGATCAAAATGGTGTTGAAATTGCTTACCCTGATACATTGGTAGGTACTGATAGCCATACTACAATGGTTAATGGTGCAGCAGTATTAGGATGGGGCGTTGGTGGTATTGAAGCAGAAGCGGCAATGCTTGGGCAACCAATTTCAATGTTAATTCCAGAAGTTATTGGATTTGAATTAACTGGTGCGATGATGGAAGGCACCACAGGCACTGATCTGGTACTTAAAGTCGTTGAAATGCTACGTGAAAAAGGTGTTGTTGGAAAATTTGTTGAGTTCTATGGTTCAGGCTTAGATAGTTTGCCTTTAGCTGATAGAGCAACAATAGCAAACATGGCACCTGAATATGGTGCAACTTGTGGTTTTTTCCCAATTGATAATGAAACTATTCGTTATCTACATACGACGGGCCGAGAAGAAGATCGTATAGCATTAGTAGAAGCATATGCTAAAGAAAATGGTTTTTGGCGAGATGAAAGTTATGCACCAATTTATACTGACACATTATCATTGAACATGAGTACTATTGTACCAGCAATTTCAGGGCCAAAAAGGCCGCAGGACTATGTTGCATTAACTAATGCAAAACAAGCATTTGCAAAAGAAATGGAAGAAACTTTCAAGCGACCATTAAATAAAGAAGTAGCTGTAAAAGGCGAAAACTATACAATGTCTAGTGGTAAGGTTGTAATTGCTTCAATAACTTCATGTACAAATACTTCAAACCCATATGTTATGATTGGCGCTGGATTAGTTGCGCGCAAAGCTGCTGCTCTAGGGTTAAATAGAAAGCCATGGGTGAAAACATCATTAGCACCTGGTTCTCAAGTGGTTTCTGCGTATCTAGAAGCTGCGGATCTTCAAAAAGATTTGGATGCAATTGGGTTTAATCTAGTTGGCTATGGTTGTACTACTTGTATCGGTAATTCTGGCCCTCTCCAGGCTGAAATTTCTGAAGCAATCTCTGAAGGTGACCTTGTTGCAACTGCAGTTTTGTCAGGTAATCGAAATTTTGAAGGCCGAATTTCTCCTGATGTACGTGCAAATTACTTAGCATCACCTCCATTAGTCGTAGCCTATGCTATTGCTGGTACAATGGATATTAATTTAGCCTCCGATGTTATTGGAACAGATAAACATGGAAAAGATGTATATTTAAAAGATATTTGGCCAACTACGCTTGAAGTGGCTGAAATGGTTGAAAAAACCGTTACTCGTGATGCATTTCAATCTAAATATGCAAATGTTTTTGAAGGTGATGAAAAGTGGCAAGGAGTGGAGACAACTGAAGAAAAAACTTACGATTGGCCTGCTTCATCAACTTATGTTCAAAATCCTCCATATTTTCAAGGTATGTCACAAGAGCCAGGTGTTATATCAGATGTAAAAAATGCAAAAGTGTTAGCAATTTTAGGTGATATGATCA
>Ga0115565_10000051_pt1 | contig 92275 bp, 90 predicted proteins | sample COGITO_mtgs_1105_FD_87199 | JGI IMG/M metagenome (GOLD analysis project Ga0115565, IMG submission 87199) | Pelagic marine microbial communities from North Sea - COGITO_mtgs_110530 | ecosystem: Environmental > Aquatic > Marine > Epipelagic | place: Germany:Helgoland, sampling site Kabeltonne... | reverse complement strand
GAGGGACTGGAGGCGGAGAAGGAGGACAAGGAGAGGGGGGAGGAGACGGGGGAGGAGGAGAAGGCGGAGGCGGAGCCGGAGGCGGAGAAGGAGGAGGAGAAGGAGGAGGGGAAGGCGGAGGAAGGGAAGGAGGTGGCGATGCTGGAGGGGGAGAAGGTGGTGGGGAAGGTGGCGGAGGAACTGGAGGAGGGGAAGGCGGAGGAAGGGAAGGAGGGGGAGCAGATGGAGGAGGAGATTGAGGAGGGGAAGGAGGAGGCGAGAGAGGAGGAGGAGAAGGGGGAGGCGAAGGGGGAGGAGGAGAGGGAGGGGGAGGGAGAGGAGGCGGAGAAGGAGGAGGTGGGACCGGCGGTGGAGAGGGAGGCGGTTGCCGTGGCGGGGGAGAAGGTGGAGGAGACGGTGGAGGAGGAGAGGGAGGAGGAGGGAGAGGAGGAGGAGAAGGAGGAGGAGCTGGTGGAGGGGAAGGTGGAGGAGGGGAGGGAGGGGGAGGAGAAGGAGGAGGAGAAGGAGGAAAGGAAGGAGGGGATAAGTAGGCGGCACCGATTGCCAAGGAAGTCACACCACTTGACTGCTTGATTTGGATTTGATGGATATCAGTTAAATCGTCGTTTCCATTGTAGGTCAGTGTTGACGTCGCCCCGGTTGATGTACAAGTTAAGAAGTCAAGAACGTCTCCAGTTGCTCCGTTGTATATGAAAATGACAATGGAATTTCCAGTTGTAACACAAGTAAGCTTGTGATCTCCCGGAAAGTTAGCAAAGTCCACATTCTTAAATATGTCTACTACCTCTCCTCCGACGTTGGTGTCGCTGTAATAGTAGTACCTATCCTGGGGAGGAGGAGGGAAGGCAGGAGACGGAGGTGGAGAGGGAGGAGGAGGAGATGGAGGAGGAGAGGGAGGTGGAGGAGACGGAGGAGGAACGGGTGGAGAGGGAGGGAACAGACTTAACGTCAGAGGTTCGGGAGAGGTGCTTGAACCGTACAGTCGATCCGAAACAAACTCAAACGTTTGAGTACCTTGAGCATCGTACTCTGTTGTCCCGTCATCGAATAGGAGACGAACGACCTTACCTGAATCTGAATCGGAGATACCGTTCACGACTAGGTTGTAAAAGTTTGTACTAAAAGGTGTCGTTGTGTAATTGTCCTCTGCGCCTCGTATCTGTCCTTCAATCAGTGCGACTAAAGTCCCACTGGTCTTTGGCACACCCGATAAGAACGGCTCACCGATGATGTTCATACTAGAGTCATATTCTGCCTGGCTTCCAGAAGCACCACCAACCCATGTCTTGTAGTCTGTGCAAGACGCTACTCCTAGGTAACAGAGTATGGTCAGGACAGTAATCATTTTTTTCTTTTATATGAAAAGAACAGAAAAAAAAGGTTTTCCGATAAGATTATTTTGATGCAAAAATAATTTTGCATCACCTCTCTAGTACACAAGTCAATTTTTACACGCTCATCGTTTCAGAGAACCAAACAAACCTGATGTTTATGATATCTTTAAAGATCTGGTACCCGAAAAAGAGCAATATCAAAGACAGGAATGGAACAAACAGAAGAATATAGAGCATGCTTGATGGTTCTTCCTTCACGGGGCAATTTACCAGCCTGAACGGATTCTCTAAAGATCCTACATGAGTGATATCTTCGAACTCGAGTGTCTCGCTGAAATCGATCACCTTCTCTCCGTCCACGAAATAAGAGAACGTCACATTCTTGTCATCATCGCTGCTGCCTCCGTGGATGTGAATCAGGTGAGCGGTGTCATGATCAGCGGAGGAGGAGTTGATAGCAGAAGCACTGTCTTCACCACGCAGTTCTCCGTCGATGAAGGATCTCACTTCTCCAGATGTCACGTTTTCACAATCGACTTGGATGGTGGCGTACGCTGTCATGAAGGAGGGATAAAGGCTAGAAAGGAGCGTTTCTTCTTCTTCTTCTTCTTCTCCCGACCCGACCGTCCCTGACCCTGACCCTACCTCGGACATCTGTCTTCGGTTAGATGGAACTGAACCTGTTTCTTCAATTTCACAAGACTTCGGAAAGAGGACGGTTCCACTCCCTCGAATAGAGATTGCCACATTAGGCTTCAGCACGGGATCATCGCTTGGGTCAAATGCCTTAGTACTGCCCAAATAGTCTTCAAATAAGCATACTAAAGTGTCTTCGTAGACCAATACCAATTCCTTTCCAGAAAACGTGAGTTCATCTATCGATGTGTCGTTCTTGCAAGGGTTAGGAATGGTAACGTAATTGGTAAACTTTAGTCCTTCTGCTGTGATCTCCTTTCCCTTGGCTGTTTCGTTGAAAAACTTGTCTGAGCACACGTCATCTCCATAGAATGAAAACTTAGAATTCTTAGATGATTCCGAAGACTTTACATATGCGAAGGGGAATTCAACATCAGAGAAAGATCCAATCCACTGCTCCGTTGTCCGATCGGTGTTTACATCCACAAAACTTGTGAAGGTTGTAGAATTCCCATTGGAATTGTAAATTTTGTCTCCAACCTCTGCGTTTGGAAACAGCACAGAAATCTTAGAGTTCACAGGTTCGTAACACGAAGTGATAACATTGTATCCCTTGCTCAATTGAATGGTGACATTCTTAGGGCAGAGGTCTCCACACTCGTCGTCCTCTTGAGCTACAGAGAGGGTCAGGAGGAGGAAGGGTAGGAAGCGTGTGAACATGTGTTGTTGTGTTTGTTTTTAGTCACAACACATTTTTTTTTTCTCACTCATCGTCATCGTCCATCTTCTCCTCGCACTTCGTGCCCGATGCATCTCCACCCATGAATCCACCAGCGGCAGACGAGATGAGGGTCAACCCTCCTACTGCAAGTGCGCCGTACGGATTCGCCATGGCGGGTGTTCCCATCATTCCTATTCCAGCCATAGCCCCTCCACTTGCACCTTTCATCGCACCCTGAGCAGCCTGTATGCCGCACAAGGCGGTAGGGTTCGGATCTCCAACGAAGTAGTTCCTGAAGACGGAGGAGGAGGACCTGTCTGGAAGTGTCGCCTCGAAAGCGATGCGGCAAAGACCTCCGTTGAAGAGAAGCCACAACATAGAGTCTGTCGCTTGGATGGACGAGCACCCTTCCAAAGCCTCAGGGGCGGAAGGATCCCAAAGCTGTCGGATGCATGGTACGTTCGACCACGACCCAGCATCCTGAGGCAAGAAGGGGACCCATATGTTCCACTCTTTCGACTCTGTCCAATTCTTCCACAAGTTCTGTTTCGCTTCCTCTGCACCTGTCGCCTTCGATCCATCCGAGTTATGGCTGCAGAAGACGCCACCCGTTCCAGTCAGTTTCTCCTCTGTCACACCAGGTCCGTACGACTCCCACCCGCCCCACCAATGCTCTGCCTTCAGATCCGTCTCCTTGTTCGATGTGAACTCCCAGATCGAGTGCATCAGGAAGGTGGCTCCCTCCTGGTTCAGGTTCGGCCAGAGGAGGAGTAGGTTCATGAATTTCTGGAACACAGAATTCTCGGAGCAAACGGTCACCTGGGTCAGAGAGTAGGCGGGCGTGTCCTTTGCAGGCTTGACGCTCGTCCCTGCCACGTTCCCATCGTACCACTTCACGAGGCGTGGAAACTTGTGCTTCGTGATGTACATCTCGGAGAGGAAGTAGACGACCAGACCACCGACTACGATCCCGAACCCCACCTTGAACCAGAAATCCCTGCTCTTCTGGTCGCCTGCGCTCTTCTTTGCGTTCCCAGCCTGCGTCTTCAGGCTGGCTAGAGACTGCTTCTCTAGCGCCTCCAGCTTGGAAAGGTCCGCAGCCATCCTTCGTTTGACCTCATCCTCCACAAAAAAAATGGAGTGTCTATACAAGAAAGAAGGTACAAGAAGTTACATAAAAAATGGGCAAACTCGAGGATTGGGCTCAAGATCTGCTTGGCAAGACAAAGACACCGAAACAGGTCCTCTCTGAGATGAGAGCCACGTACAACGACTGCTCTCTCTCCTCCAAGACGTCCGTTGTCCGAAGGCTGTACATGGATGCCGAACTGAAGAAGGGGCAGACGAACACGCACGAGACGTTTCCCTCCACCCTGAAACTGCTGAAGGAGAGGGCGGACTCACTCCCCAAGGATTCAGACTGCAGGAAGGTCCTCCAGCGCTTCCTCGCATCCAACCTTCATCAGAAGTTCAAGATGAAGAGATCGTACCAGAACAAGACTCTCTGTCTAGACGACAAGAAGGCCTCTTCCCTCTTCGATTCGATGCTGCTTTTGCCGGACGACCTGACGAACGACTTCCGTGTGAACAGGGACGTGACGGACGTGTGTGTCGAGAGGTCCAGGCAAGCGAGGCTGAAGAAGAACAGCGCACCCATGGTGGTGAGGAACGCAGAGGAGGTGCTTGAGAGGGTGAGAGGAGTCCTATCCCATCCAGAGAAGCAAACCGTCGCTTCGCTGATCCTTTGCCTTTGCTCCGCCTCGGGGAGGAGGACGACAGAGATTGCGAACGGGAGGAGCGTGTTTGAGCCCGTGAAGGACACGAAGTATGGCTGCAGGTTCACCGGTCAGCTCAAGAACGAGAAGAGAAACTCAGTGGGGTACGCCATCCCTCTCCTCGTCCCCTTCTCCATGTTCAGGTCCTCCCTCGCTGAGCTTAGAGAGAGGCAGGGCATACCTAGAGACTGGGACGGAAAGTCAAGAGTTGGTGTAATGCTGAAAACGAACAGGGAGGTGTCCAGGCAGTACCAGGGAAATCTGGACGACAGGTTCAAGGTCCTCTTCCCCGAGTTGAGGAGACCTCACGATCTGAGGGCGCTGTACTGCTCCCTCGTCTACTCTGGATTTGAGGATGCTACGGAAACCACATTCAACCTTTGCATCATGCGCATACTAGGCCACGTCTCTCTAGAGGAGAGCCTACGGTACAACTCCGTCCTTGTAAAACAGCTCAAGACGGAGTTTGGAAAATTACCTACTACTCAGTAAAGGAAAGAATCATCCCAGAACAACAATAGGATTTTTGAAAAAAAATTGAAGGAAAGAATGGATGACTTCGCCTGCGTCCACATACACCCAAGATGGCTAGAGAATGGGTTTCGCGTGCGTGTTTCCAAACACCACCAGGTCGCCATTCTTCACCACCTCGTCAGGAAACGTGTGAAGCTAGGCAAAGAGCAGGCTCTCTTCCTCTTCTGCAGGAACGATCTCATCCTTCCTTCAGAGCTCATAGGGGTGATATACAGAGCGTACTCTCAGAACGGAGTCCTGGATGTCGTCTTCTGCATCGAGAACGCCTTCGGTCATAAGTCTCTGTCCCACCATGCAGACTCTTCCGTAGTGAGACATCCAGCTTCGAGTTCAGACCCGTGCATCTTCTCGAACCACTCACTCATTAAGAAAAGGTGTTCCGTTGTATCTTCAACTCTGGAGTCTATTCCGGTGAGAAACACTCTCTCTTCATCAAACCCTTCATCTTCGACCCATACGTACGCAGAGCAGAAGAGGGTGATCCTCCCTTCCTCCTCTTGCACTATGAGAATTGACCTGTCCATGGAGTAAAGCTTTGCCGTCAGGAGAGGGCTCGCATTCCCCTTCGCAAACGCAAACCCTTCCTGTTTCCCTTTCAAGCATGCGTGACGAAGGGCCGCAGCATCCACAGAACTCACGCTCCACCCAACGAGAAGGAGGTGATAACATGAGGAAAGGACAGTTGCTCTCATGTGTTCTGACGATGTGATTGTTTTTTCCTTTTGACCCTGACCCCGCCTGTTTTTTCCGTTTTCAGAAGTGTAACATGAAGACTTCTACCAGAACAGATCACTCCCTCCCCCTCCTCCAGCTAGAGCTCGACCTCATCGCGAATCAGGACGACATCCCATCTGTGCTCAGGAGGCACGCTCCTTACCCTCTCTCTCTCCTGACGAACGAGCAGTGGACAGATGAGGAGGAAGACTTTGTTCTCGTTCCGGACCGCGATGAGGATCTTCTCATAAAGAGAGATTGGCTCCTGAACGTCATTCCTGAAAAGTCGAATCTGACTCTCGACATGCTCAAGACATTCCTCAAGTCTCAGTCCGACCTGGAAGCCCACATCTTTCTCGCCCACTCTCCTAGCGTGAAGAGGTTTCTGAGGAGGCTGGACAGTCGGATTCGAACACACGATTTGCGTCAGACGGAAGCATGATTTTTCTCATCCTTTACGCAAACTTGCTATCACTCGGGACGATGATGTATCACAACTCGCTCCTCTTCTTCTCTACCACGAACCTCGCCTGTTTGCAAGCCTCACTCGTCTCTCCGAACGTCTTCCACGTGGAGACGCATCGAGTTGCGAGTTTGTTTCCCACCAGCTCTTCGAAAGCGAGGGATGCGTTTTTTGTGTGAACTCTGTAGAGGTGCCAGTACTCATCCATGCATCTCTCGCACCCTCGAAACACCTTCTTGAACACGATGGCTTGTGCAAGAGCGGAATCGCAGTTTTGGAATCGAAGGGGAGGACGATACACCTCCCTGTAGAGCCCCTCTCTTGAGACAGAGTAGTATATGCGCGGCATATGCTTGGTCCACAGGTTTCCACGGGTGCACATGTGGTTCTTCTGCGTCTCCCATTCGAGACGAAAGTCATCGGTCAGAGTCAACGACCGAAGCTCATTCGAGTGGTTCTCATGCTCGATGATGGACGCGTCTAGGTAAGCGCGGGAGAGATCTGCCTGTTGTTGGAGACGAAGGTACAGGTCGGAATCGTCCCAACCGTAGGTGACGATCCTCTCGTCATAGTACCCCACGTTCTGAAGGCTGCGCAACGGCGCGTAGAAAAGGCCGTTCATGTGCTCCTTCCCATCCGTCCTCCAATCTCCGGTCAGAAATGTTCCGTTCCGAGGTGGTCTGGGTGCGGAGGACAGTCTCGTATCGCAATCTAGCTTGAGAACGTAGTCACCGCTCGCCTTGGAGAACCCGAAGTTGTATGCATGCGAAAGGATCCAAGAACTCGCCTCGACCCTGTGCAGCTGTACGTGCAAGGACGAAACGTGGATGGAAATGGGCAGACTAGAACCCCAGTCCACTAGAACGATCTGGTAGCCTCCTTCTTTGAATACGTCGACCAGGTTGTTCACGAGTGACTCGTATGGTCTGTTCCTGCACACCACCACAACGCTCGTGTGCATGAGGAAATCTTCTGAAACTTTTTATTCTGCATGTATACATAAAACAGACAGATGCTCTCTCTCCTCTCCTTTTTCCTTTCTTACCTTTCAGCCTTCGCTCTTGCATCCCCTCCGACCTGTTCGGAAGTGAAGTCCCTCTACCGCTCCTCCTCCTGCTGCTCGGATTCGAAAGGTGAGAGCGTGGAAGGGCTTGCCTTGAGCAACAGATCAGGTTGCGTTTCGAAGCCTCCGTACAAGGGTAACACCGCCCTTTCGTCCTCGAACCAATCCTTCTCCAAGGAGTTCTCTCCGAGATCTAGCAGCGGGTCGAGCAGCGCACTTGGCCTGTACATAGAGAGTCTATTCGAACCCTCCTCCTCCTCTTCTCCCTCCCCTCCCTCCACGCCAGGACAAGCCCTGTTCGGACAGGCAGGAGAGTCGGGGTCTGGAACAGTGGTCTACTCGGAAGGAACGGACCTGTCCGGAGTGACCCTCACCGAAAACGTCACAAACACAATCTACTCAAGAAGGGTGTGGGAAGGCGTGACTCTGAACGGGATCGGAGTCGAGGGGAGCCTGTTCCACCAGTCCGAACTGGAAGACGTGAAGGTGGTCGGATCGACTCTGAAAGGTGTCTCCCTCTCCTCCTCGTACCTTAAAGACTTGAAAGTTGAGCCTGGCTCGAACTTCGTGGGGATCGTGATGGACTCCGCTCGGATGGAGGGTGCAGACGTGGATGGACTCGAGGTGGCAGGCATGGATGGGAGCCAGATCCTCATCCGATCCTCCACCTTGTCGAGCGTGAACGTGTACGGCGCGTACCTTCCTCTCCTCTCCCTAGACTCCTCCTCCGTCACGTCCTCGAAGTGGTACGGAGTGGACATGACCGGATCAGAGGTCTACAACGGGACTCTGACAGACGTGGAGTGGGTCGGAATCGACGGGAGCGGCATCTCCTTCTCACAGGGGTCCTCTCTCGAAAGAGTGAAGGTGATAGGCGCCCTTCTCAGCGGAATGAGAGTACACTCTGGAACGAAGGTGAAAGACTCCTCCCTCGTGGGCGTGTACGCTCCTCTCTCCACCTACGATGGGGCCGTCATGACTCCGGGGCTGAAGGTCTCTGGCTCTGAGATGGTTCGCTCTTCCTTCGTTGGAACGGACCTGTCCGGATCTGTCTTCGAAGGAACGGACCTCTCCCACTCGTCTTTCAAGGGAGCTTCCTTCCGTGGATCGACCCTGGACGGGATCACTGCGGACCACGCAGACGCAGAAGGAGCCGACCTCTCCTTCACGACAATCTCCGGAGGAAGCGCGAGGTACGCAAACTTTAGGAACGCAAACCTGACAGGTGCAAACGTCTCTGGCATGGACCTGTTCGGATCCGACCTCACAGGCGCCATCCTGGATGGGATCGTGACGGTCGGAGTCAACCTCCCCGCACCACCCGAGGAAGAGTGCGATTAAAACAAGAAGAAAGGTGATCGGATCCGTATTTTTTTGTGATGTCCAGTCTCAAATGATCTGCCTTCTTCGCGGCGCCAATCTTTGGAAGTCTGGCAAACTGTATCCCAACGCGAGCTCCTCCACGCCCCCCTCCTCCTCCTCTTACAGAACCTTTACAGACACGTTCCTCCTCTACGACGAGAGGATTAAGCAGTCGAGGTCAGAGCCATTGGACAGGACACGGTGCTGCTTCAGGTACCTTGTGGATGACCTTCTTGTCAGCAAGGAGGGGGCAGACACTGCCGTGGTACTGACCCCTCTCGTGTCCGACAAGGATACCCTCTTGTTCTGCCCCTTGCACGCGGATCCGGATAACGTGAGAGAATCGCAGAGGGCGGCCCTCCTTTCCATGATCGGGTTCTGGCAAGAGAACATGACCGTTCGTGTTCTCACGGTAGACCTCTCCTCCGCAACCGTCTCCTCCATAAAGGACGTTATGAGAGGGGCGACCTACAGGGATGTTGCGAGGGGACTCTACCTTTGGTCCACCTTTCCATGCCGCATCACTCGCATCGTCGTCCTCACCCCTAGACAACTTCCGATCTGGTCTAAGATTGTAACGAGGATCATCCCTCTGATCGCTCCGAAGAAGGTGCTGGAGAAGACTCAGTTCTGTTAGACCGAGCAGGTTGCCGATAGGACTTCCAACTCTAATGTCAAGGGCCTGGGAAGAGTAGAATGGCAGACAGAGCTCTTTCTTTTTGTTTTGGTATCCTTTTACTATCCTACCCTTTTCTATCCGCAGAACCGCATTTTGTAATGATTGGGTTTATTCTAAAATAAAATAAAAATTGTGACTTGTAACAATTACAGAGAAGAGAAGAGAAATGTCTCCAGCCGTACCACTCAACTTGTTCCACTTCGGGATCTCGTTCTTTTACATCAACACGAACGAGAATGTTGTAAGGCGGTTCCGTTTCGAAACTCAGATGAGAGATAAGTTCATACCAGTCACCAGAATAGAGGCGGTACCTCTCTCAAACGTAGGACTCGAAGCAGATCATGTCGGGGTGAAGACTGTAGAAGCGCATCTTCAAACTGCAGGGATAGGAGCGTACAAGAATCACATGAATGGTATCTACTCAAAAGCGGAAGTTTCTCTCATCCTAAGTTACAAGAAGGTCCTCATTTCCGCTTTGAACGAAGTCGCTTCTCCACCCTATGTGATAATGGAAGATGACCTCGATTTCAGAGTCACAGTCTCTGAGTTCAAGAACATGCTTCAAAGAGCCCCTTCAGACTGGGAGGTGCTCCAGTTCCATGTCCTGAACAAGGCAGCAAGGAGACAGTTTTGTAGCTTAAGCGAGGAATATGTGGGCTGGTTCCCAGAATTCTACTCAACCGCCATCACTGTTGTAAGGGACGAGAATGTGGCACACGCCATTCTGAACACGTCTCTGTCTGGACACTGTGTGCTGGACTACTGGCTCTACGTACGATTCAAAACGTACACACATACATGGAACTCTTTCACAACAAGCACTTACCAAACCACCATGAACTCTATGATCCCTCAGCAAGAAAATAACCTCTTCACAAACTGTCGAAAACCTAAGATGATGATGACGAGGAGTCATATGTCGATGGTGATTGTGACAACGAGTATCCGAAAGATGCTAGAACGATGGGACTATGCTCTTCCCAGTTTTGTGCTTCCTGTCATTATCACATTGAAGAATGATCTGCACCCTTTCAAAGGCCGAGCAATCGTACACAGGTGGATCATTCAAAACAGAAACGCTCATTTCTTCTTTTCAAAGTGGATTTATTACTACAGGTTTGTGAGATCTCCTCATCCCGTCACGAAGTACTACATTTTTGCCGATGACGATGTATCTTTTCGCGGATTCCCTTGGACCACCTTCCATCATCACTTGAAACACACCGACTCTCACCTGTACGGAATCCCGAGAGAGAGCGAGTTCGCAAACTGCGTTTACAACTTACGGTACTACTCTTCTCAAACGACAAGAGACTATTTCGTCCAATCGAATGGAGACTACTGGAGAAACCTTAATGAGTCGAGCGGAAGGTGGAGTAACTTCGTGCAGAAGAGGCCGGACGACCTCAAATTCATAGAGCAAGGGGTGGTTGTCTTCCAAAGAGACTTCCTGTACTGGTACATGCGAAACATCCACTCCTTACTCCAAAAAATGAATGCCGTGCCTTCGGATTGGGTGATCGATATCATGTGGTGTCCAGCTCTATCCGAATACACAAAAGGAACACGCACATGCAACATGTTTCCCTTTCCAGTGTGGCATTACGATCACGGTTCTCTGACTGGATACTACTCTGGAAATAAGGCACAAGCTTACATGCGGTCTGGAAAGAAGATCTTGAGGTGGGCAAGCTCCTCACCAACCTACAAGAGGTGGATGGATAAGGCGATGCCCGACATGAAGCAGTTGGGAAGGGGAAACCAATAAAGGCTGATACCCTTAGTTTTGGTTCAAAAAAAAGGTTTCGCTTTTTCTGAGCTGGATCCCTCAGACTCAGGAAGGAGGGTCTTCCCCTCTTCTCGCCATGTCCCACGCCATCTCTGCGTCCGAGTAGGGCATGTTCCTGATATAGTAAAGCCATTCCGTGACGATCAGATGGCAGTGTCTCATGTTCTTGTCCACGTTGCATCCGAGGAGGAAGTTGTACACGATCGTTCCGGTGAGGATCTGAAACTTGACGTACGGTCCGCACGCAGGGAAGGTGCGGTCCACGTAGGAGACGCACGCATCCATGTCCTTCCTCTTGGAAGGGACTTTTAGATCTAAGGATCGCTTACGAACCCACCTCTCCAGCGCGTTCATGAAGGGAGCCTTGTGCCTCATGCACCTCTCCCCTTCGCAGCTGGTCGAGCACTGCAGGTTGTTCATGTTGCACTTCTCTAGGAGCATGATCACCTGTGAGAAGAGGATGCGTTCTAGTAGGAGGTTTCCGCACCCATCCAGGTCTGCTTCCGGAATACAGACGCTGAGCCCGAAGTCGATTGGGAGCGTCTTCCCCGACCCCGTCCTCATCACGTTCCCTTGGTGAAGGTCGTTGTGGACGATGCTGTGCTCGAAAATGGTCCTCCTCATCGTTTCGAGGAGCGTATCGAAGGAATGGACGGTCCACCTTCGGATCGGGTACATCCTCTGCATGCAGTAGAGCATGTTGCTTCCAGAGAAGACGACATCCTTTCCTCCTTGGTAGAGAGGGTACACTTTCGGGGCGAGTCCTCTTTCGCCCAAAAAGGATTGAATTCGTACCTCTTGTTCTACCACCTTTTTCTTCTCCCCCTTACCGACACGAACCACCTTGATGACCCTGTTCCTGTTCTCTGGGTGAACGTATGTGATTCCAAAATCACCCTGACCTATTGAAGATAGCCCCTTTACGATGTGCATTGTTTTCGACTTACACATACACAACTCACTTTTTTTTGGTTGCTTTCGGGCCGGTCCTCATCGCCAGCATACCAGCACGGGGAGGTTTGAGTGGAGAGACGTGCGTCAGCGACCCTTCCTTGTCCACCAGGAGGTAGATCCGAGGATTCGTGGTGTAGTACAGGTTGCGAGCATTCTTCGCCTTGCTCACAACGTGGCTCTTGTTGTTGATTGAGATGCGCTTCAGTTCTCTCCAATTCGTCTTGTAAGCGGTTCCAGTGGGGAGGTAACTCCCGTCCGCACCTTTCATGTATGGAAGTGAGTGTGGACCAATCTGTATTACATCAGTCTGAGGGAGCAGATCCGCCCTTCGAATCAGCGGAGTAATGAGTGGAGGAGGAGAAGGAAGCTCTCTCATCCTTTTTGAGCGGTAGGATGCGGAAGAGCTTTCGAGTGCAGTCTTGAACGAGCACCCGTGATCCTGCTTGTACGCAAGTGCGTGCTGGATCCAAGGGGATGACATGCTGTGTGTGACACACGGGATACTATTTTTTGGAGTCGTCCTTCCTCTCCGTTAGTAGCTTTCCGATGAGATCTCTGACTCCACCCTCTCCGGCCCCCCCGTGACCTCTTGTGCATGTCATCTCTTCTCCCACCTTTGCAGACTTAGCAATGTCCTTCAGGGCTTCTTTCCAATCCGAGGGAGAGAGAGGGGGGATGCGAGATGCGAACTTGGCGAGGCTGTTCCCTCCCCCAAGCATGCACCTCCTCAGCCTCTTGGAGCATGCGGTGCTGTATACGTGAGACAGATCGCTTCCCGTCATGCCCTCCGTGCTGTCTACCACCCACTTTGGAGTCGTCCCACCCTCCTCCCTGGTCACGAGGGACAAGATGTGCTTTCTTTCCTCTTTGGTTGGCACCTCGAACCGTATGATGCAGGGCAGCCTTCGTTTCAGAGCCGGGTCCAACATCCCCGGATTGTTGGTCGCCGCGATCACGACAACCGCTCCTTTCTTCGTCATCATCCCATCCATGAGCCTAAGCAGCTCCGTCTTGAAGCCTGTTGTGGCCGCCCCGTCCTCCCCGGAACGCGTGGAGAGCCACCCATCCACCTCGTCCATGAAAAGGATGCTTGGACTGTGCTCCGATGCGTACTCCCACGCAGCAGTCAGGAGCTTAGCGCTCTCTCCGTAGTACTTGTTCTCCATGGAGGACAGTGTCAAATTGATGAACGTGCAACCGCACTCCTTCGCGATCCCTCTCGCAAGCATCGTCTTTCCAGTGCCAGGCTTCCCCACGAGAAGGAACCCCCTCGGTACAGAAAGCCTCCTGTTCCCCCCTATGTAGAAGTGAGAAGGGTTCTTCAGAGGGAGGAGGAGGTTGTACTGTATCTCCTCCTTCACATCTCTAAGACCTCCGATATCTGAGAGCCGTTCTGAGATGTCGTCCGGACGAACGACCAGCCCTTCTACGACAGAGGAGTGATTCGTGTCGGAAGGGTCCATCGAACCCATGCTGTCCGAGACAAGCTTCATCACAAGCGAAAGGACGAGGAAGACGACTATGTGTACCACTTTACTCATAAGCTCCGACATCACCATTTTAAAAGAATGTGTTAAAATATAGTCATACATGTCCGGACGCACGTTTCCGATATTTACTCTAGGCCTCTGCCTTGTCATGGGGGCAACCTACATATGGGATCCTATGGTTGCGTACACTGCCGACCATTCATGCACACCACGCACGTACTACAACAATATGGGAAGTGCCTTTCGCTCCCTCTTCTCTCATGCCGACTCACAGCACATCATAGGCAACTCCCTCTCCCTCTTCTCGCTAGGGATGATCATGGAAATGGTGCACGGCCACTGGAGGTTCATGCTCATCTGCATGTACGGTGGCATCTTAGGATCTCTTGGATGGTCCGCCTTCGAGCAGGATGGAAGGAGGCTAGTAGGAGCATCTTCGTGCGTGTACGCTGTTGCATCCTCCTACGCATCTCATCTGCTCCTCAACTGGAACGAAACTCCCCTCAAGCTACTGTTCGCCGCTGCCCTCTCCTTCTCCATCTCCGTGGACGTTCTTCACTACGTGTACAACAGACAGGACAACATCGCCTACTCCGCACATCTGTTCGGATCCTTGACCGGTGTTCTGACGGGCGTCATCTTCTTGAGAAATTCTGTCGTGCATGGCTACGAGCTAAGGGTCGTCTCCATAAGCTGCATCTTCTGTCTCACCCTTTCCGTGTTCTTGATTCTGTCCAGCTCCTGTCCCACCGTCTCTATCTGAGACAAGATCGCCTTCTTCTCATTCTCCACGTCCTGCTTGAACTTCTTGGCAGACCTGAGCTTGTCCAGAGAGCAGGTCACAGGCACCTCAGACCGGACTCGCTTCTTCTTTTCCTGGTTTGTGGCCAACATGCTGTTCACCGAATTCGCAAAGGAATGCAAATGTTCGTCCTTCGCATCGCATGCCTTGTCGTTTCTAAGCTGCTCAATGCACCTCTCTGCAGACTTGAGGAACAGGAGCGAATCCTCCAGCTTGTCGCACCTCTCCGCAACCTCCCTCTGCATCTTCTCCTGCAACCGAATGAACTCTTCTTCCTCAATGTCTACAGACACGCTCTCAATCCGAACGTCATCGCTCTCGAGGATGAAGCCTTCGTGGCGCTTCATCTCCCTCAGCAGGTTCATCACCTCGAGGTCTCTCACCAGCTCGTACGTGTCTTCCTCAAGCAGGGAGTAGATGCTTGGCTGCCCTTGCGCTGGAAAAGGAACTTGAAGGGCAGGGGGCTCTGCTCCGGACGGTGCTGGAGTGCTGACAGGACTGAAGGACTCTGCGTGCATGAGAGGACAGATGGGAGTCAGGGAAGAGCTTGAGGATGCAGCTGCTGGAACCTGCTCTCTTGCCTGCTCTGAAGCTTGATTTTGCGTGGGGAGAACAATTTCTGTAGGATCATCAACCTGGGTGCATGGATGCTCCGATGCCGTAGCTTTGTCTGATGCTGCGACTGGATGCTCCGATGCTACCGTGTCTTCAGCAGATGCATGCTCCGATGCCGCCGTAGCCTTGATGTCCTTCTTTGCTGCTGCTCTTGTCTTAGACGCTCCTTGCATGGGAACAATTTCTATCTGATCATCCTCTTCGGACATCTCAACGGAAGATATTGTAGAGTGCAACTCAAGCTCAGCGTAGTTCTTTTGATCACCCTGATGCTGTTCAGGAACTGTGACCACCTTCAGATTGCAGATGAGAGCATCATAGCCATTCTCATTCTTCCAAAGTTCGTACTGATCATCCAGCAAAACCGTATACCTCTTTTTTGATCGATCGATCGTAACGCTCTTCCTTCCAGCGAACGGTCCTTTTTGAAGGATGGTAACGTCTTTACACACTTCCCTCGGAACACCTTTTGCATTCAAAAGATTGATGTACGCTTTCTCCAGCCACACGACAGATCCATCATCTTCCACGTTCACGTTCGGTTCTGGCACATTCTTCAGATGAAACAGCATCTCGTTCAGGTGGCTTGCTTGGTTCTTGAGTGACGCAAGCGTGAAGACTAGATCTTTGTCATCGGAAAGTAGGTTGCACTCCACAAACAGTCTCGGGTTTTCCGTCTTCTTGTAGATGTCGTAATCATGTTTGGATGCAAAGTACACGTGTTCGCTGATGCTGTCATTGTCCTCATCACCACAGATGACAGAAGCAGGCATCCTTATCTTGTAATGCCCGTTCTCTTCGGTGTACTGTTGGCATTCGATCTTCACCCGTTGTCTGTTGTGTTTCGAATCGATGTGCAGAAGGTTGAAGAACAGCGACGTAGGTTTCTTGTCATCCGACATCATCTCCCCCTCTGGAAAAAACGTAGAGTCACTCTCTCCTAAGACCCCTAGGAGAGAAACCCAACCCTGCCTTGTACCTATATACGTAGACGGATTTGGATTTTGTTGTGGCGCAGGAAACGGAAAGGGAATCCGGGTACCACTACTAACACTACGACTACAGGGGAATCGAATCAAGGAAAGGGGGGAAAGGGGAAGAATCTATATAGGTACTCCTAGGAATCGAATCAAGGAAAGGGGGGAAAGGGGAAAAATCTATATAGGTACTCCTAGGAATCGAATCAAGGAAAGGGGGGAAAGGGGAAAAATCTATATAGGTACTCCTAGGAATCGAATCAAGGAAAGGGGGAATCTATCTATCTATATATATATAGGGACTCTTAGGAATCGAATCCCAGGAAGGGGTTTGTATATAATTACTCCGAGATGGGTTACCGGGTTACTGGGGTAAAAAACCAGCGTCTACGTAGACCACAAACATACAATGCAGAAGGTCACAGCATCCTCTGTCCGGCAATGCCAGAAGACGGGTTTGCTAACCGTTCACGAGGCGACTGGGAGGAAGAACTCGACTGTGCTCAGGTATCAGAAGACGGACAAGTATATCACCGAGTGGAAGGAGAACACCGGTCATTGTGTAGATGACTTTGTGATGCACAAAGAAGGTCAGTGGTGCGGGAGCGTGAAGATGGTGATGTCCTTCCTCAATTTCATGAAGGAGTGTGAAGAGGTGTCGCACAACATGTACAACATCGCGAAAGCGTACGTCAAGCTCAGGATTGACGAGATGCTGACAAAGAAAGACGCACCCCTCCTTGAGAAGTCTTGGATCGGGCGCTTGCCTGGCCAGCATCAGATCGAGAGGGTAATCAAGGACAGAGACAGAGCAAAGAAGCAGGCGACATTCACGGAAGAGGATGCGAAGGCGGATGCGACTCTGTCGGAAGAGGATCAGCTGTCCATTGCAGAGAGCATGCTAGCCGCCGTGAAGATGTCCACGCTCTCCTCTTTGCAGACCTCCTTCTCTTTCAGGGCTCTGCTGGCGATGGCGAACAGAAGCGAACAGCTCAGGTTCTGGAAGCTGACACACTGCACAGTCTTTACGATTGACAGGCAGACGCCGGTCCTCTCCTTCAAGAACCTGAGAGGAAAGACGGAGACGATGTCGGAGCCTGAGTACTCGTCCATGATACCGCACCGAAACCCCCTCCTTTGTGCGACTGGACTGCTGGGTCTGTCACTGCTGCACAGGTTCAAACAGCTGGGCGAAACGTTCCCTTCAGTCCGCAATCCTGAAGCCTACTGCAAGATCCCCCTGGTCCGCTCTTCGTCGGACGAGAGGAGCGGAATCCGCCAGTGCGCTATGCTTCAGTCCTTCAAGGTGATGCTGGATGAGCTGGAGGGTGCGGAGCAGAACGACCCGATCACGCACCTCTGTCGCCACCAGGCGCAGTTCGAGGCGCAGGCGCACGGCGTGTCGACAGACGACATCGACAAGGCATTGAACTACAGCAAGGAGAAGAAGCAGGGTCAAGGCCGGTACAGCTTCCAGACCCCTCTCTCATGGCTGCACCAGAGGGCTGGCTACAACCCTCTCGATCCTGAAGACCACCCAGCTCACATGAAGGCGCTTCTCTCAGAGTCCGTACTGCTGGACGAGATGATCGACACCCACTTCCCTTTTCTCAGAGAGCAGGACATTGTGTGGGAGTCGATGCGTGAGGAGGTGGATTCGAAATGCGATGGGATCCGAACGAGGAAAGAGAGGATCGAGGCCAAGAAGAAGATGAGGTACGACCTGAAGCTCAGGAAGTCGGGGAGATTGTTAAAGATGGTACGTCACCTCTTTCGTGTCTGCCTCTCTTGCATGGCATCCAGACCGAGGCACATGACAGAGGGAAGCATTCTCATGGAAAGCGCACCCATCTTCCTCTCCTTCATAGAGAGCCCTTCGATCAAGTGGATGAGATCGCTCTTTGGGTCGGAACGGTTCGTCTCCTTCCACGAGAGGGTGATCGCCCAGGAGTTTTCGGAGAGGGAGCTTGTGGGTACGCCACGGACGAGGAAGATAGCCGTCTCCGTGAAAGAAAGCCTCAAAGACACGTTCTCAGACATCAAGGACACCGTCAAGGGGGCAACGAATGGGATTGCCTTCAGCGTGGACGAGCTGGCAAGGCAGAACGGACTTGAGCGACCTCCCCTCCCACCGACGATGGTTTCCATCACGTGTCACTCCGACACGAAGGTGAGGATCGGTCAGGACAAGAAGGGACAGCTGAGTGTGAAGACCATACCCGTGAAACCAGTGAGTGTCGTGATGGGAGTTCCGATCGAGGAGAAGCAGCTGAACGGCCTGACAGGGAGACAGACCGCGAAGGAGAGGACGAGGCAGGAGCAGGGGAATCGGTCCGGGTACACTCTGTGCCTCTCCTCGCTCAAGTCGGCGGAGGACGTGTGGAAGACGTACGCCGAGCACAGGATCAGGAAGAGGGGGTCTCTGTGCAGGCAGACGGTAAACAGGCTGTCTCACGTCAAGGTGCTGGCCAAAGAGATCGCAAAGAGAATTCTTAAGGACAGTCAAACACTGGAAGAGGCTCTCGGAGGACTGCAGGAGGAGTGGGAAAGACACGATGGGCACATCACCCGCTTGGTGGCGCAGACGAGACAGTCTCACATGGACGACAAGGAGACGGACTATTCGGCCCTTCTCTCTTCTCCGGACCTTGTTCCATTTTTTTGAAGGAGGTGTGGGAAAGATGTGTGACACGCCTGACACCTGGCCGAACAAGCTGGAGGAGTCGCTGAAGACGGGTCCGACATACGTTGAGTTCCAGCCCATCGTGCAGGCAAGCGTCGGAAAGCAGAAGGCGGACGTGCACTACCACATGGTCTGTGGAGAAGGAGGCCTTCTCGATCTGAAAGGGAAATTTGCAACCACGCTCGACAGGGGAAACTGCTCTTCCGTTGTCGATTACATGTGTTACGGCACTCAGTGCAAGTGCCTCTCCGGTTCTCCCACCACTTGCAGCGACGAGTCGAACTGCAGCTCCGTCCTTGGAAGGCTCACTCTCCCAAAGGGAGTGTCTGCGGACGTGTACGAAGACTGGACGTGCGACAAGAAGGTGTCCAACGTGACGAACTTCGGAGGAGATCCTAAGACGTTCCAGGTCGGAACGGGAGCCAACTTCGAGCAGTCGCTTCGCTTCTCGCTCGTGAACGGGTACGAATGCGGAGCGAACGGGTTGGTGGAGAAAAAAGGGAGCATGCATGAAGATAGTAATAGTAATAGTACTAAAAGCGATGATACAACTAAAACTTTAAGTCAGCACACAATGTACTTTCTTATAGGTGCCACCCTTCTGGGCGTGGTACTGGCTGCCATCTACTTCGGAGCTGGATCGGAGTCTGCGGATCAGACGAGGGATATGACCAACAGTCAGATCCTCAGGTCAGTCGGCCTCGAGAAGTCAGTCGGAGGAGAAGGGATAGGGAAGGGACCGAAAGGTTCCATCCGAGACGCACTCCAGGGAGGATCTGTGCGTCTGATGAAATAAATATGTCTCCTTCTTAGAAAACAAGAATGCTCGTAGAAAGCCTTCTCGCCTTTTCTCCTGCCGTGGTAAGCCTAGTTGGAAAGGCTTCCAAGTCGCCTCCATCCTACCTCAGAGATTGCAAGGGGGATAAGCTTCTCATCGATTCTGTGATCCGAACGACGGTCTTAGAGTTTGTTGCCGTTCTTGCCATCTCCTTTGCCGCATGCCACGTCTCCATCCGAGCAGGCGTGGAGAAGGGAGTCGTCGTGGCAGCCTTCTTCGCCCTCTTCTCCATCTACATCCCACGCCTCCTCCTTGATCCCGCCCTCTCCTCCTTGTGCGGAGAGTGCAACATGCCTGGCAAGCTCGCCATCGGCCTCGTCTGTCTTCTGTCGCTTGGAGTGCTCAACTACGTCATCGTCAGCGGTTTGATGCTCGGTACAGGAAAGTAGACTTTCCTTCTCCAACCTGTCTGCCAACTTTCTTAGAATGTAACATGGGTTCTTCTCATCTCTTTCCTTGCTCTCTAAGTGAGAAGGAGCGATCAGGGAAAGGAAGTCTTTCCATCGCAAGGCACACAGGGGATTGGATCTGTTCTTCTTGAAGACGAGGAGAGGCATCACCTCCTTCGAGCAGTTCTTCTCGCACTGCTCGAAGGACGTCCAGACGTTCATCCTCTCTTGATTCTTCGCCTCCACCGAAAAGGGAAAGAGCTTCTTTGCCTGGGAGGACAGCTGGACGTCCTCTCCATGAGACCCCATAGGAGTGGACCTCACGTCCTCTGCAGTGAGGGAAGGGTGTAGGGTGAGTATGTCTGCCGCCACCATCTGCTGGAGCTTCCTGCCCTTCGCCTTGCAAGACTGGGTTCGCATTCCTCCGCTTTCTTCCTGGAGAGAGAGAGAGAGAGAGAGAGAGAGAGAGTTCAGTTTCAGTTCAAAAAATAGGGTCCAGTTGTGGCAAAATGGACGATCTCACCATGCTTCACGAGAAGGGCATCGTCTCCAACAGCGATGACATCAAGTCGATGCTCTCCAGAATCTTCTCAGGCAGAGAAGTCTGTGTTCCTCAAAAGCCTGTTACTCCTCAGAAACCGCTTCCGGTGATGTCGAAGCATCATCAGGCTTCAACTTCAGAGTCATCCTCTCCCATTCAAGTGCTCGTCACCAAGACAGTCAAACTCGAACCGTTTTCAACTCAGCAAGAAGAGCCTTCTGCTGCTTCTCCCCCTCTTCCCCCTCCTCTCCCCCCTCCACTTCCTCCTCCTCTTCCTCAGTCAGTTCGGACCCCTCTTCCCTCTCCTCCTGCCTTTTCCGCCTCTCAGCCATCTCTCCTGGCTCCTCCACCTGCTCCTCCACCTGCTCCTCCACCTGCCTCTCAGCCATCTCTTCTGCTTCAAACACCCGTCGAAACGTTGCTAGGTTCCATAAAAGATGATCTCCACCATCTCATCACAAGGATGCATGCTATGGAGACATCCAAGCAACAACCTCCTCCTCCTCCTCCAGCTCCTCCTCCTCCTCCAGCTCCAGCTCCTCCTCTTACGGAACAGAAGCAGGGAACAAATCCAGATGCGATGAGAAAAAAGAGGATGAAGCTACCCGCCATGAAGCCTCATAAGCAGATCCTCAGCAACAAGGTTGTGCAACAAGAAAAAAGCAGGGAGAGGCTTAGGGAGTTTGCTTGATAAGTGAGGGAGTTGTCCTTCCTACACAAGTTTCATCTTCCTACCCCTTTTGACACACCCGTTTGACGATCCGTGACAACACACTTTGTTGTCCTCCGTGGACGTCCCCTGAGTGGATCTTGAGAAGGAATTGAGAGGAACGTTCATCTCCACTCTCCTTTCTCCGCATACCACCTTTCGTTTACCATGGTCTTGCTTATCGTAAGGGAGGAGCAAGGAAGGATAGGTGTGGATCCACGACCGAACGGGCCATGCCTCTCTCAGAAGTCCCCCGGGTGAGCTAGCCATATATACTCTTTTTGTCAACTATTTTTTTTAAAGAAATGTCCTGCTGCTCAATCCGAATCGAAGACGTCCAAGAACCCTGTCATCAACCCTGTCATCACGCCATAGTGGCAGACGAGACGTTCATTCAAGACGAGAACAAGGAGAGACAAGGAGCGGAGGAGAAGGTGGTGGAAACACAAGACGTGAAAGGGAAGAAGCAGATGACACGGAGGAGGAGGAGGAGGAGGAGACGGCATCACCCAGTCACAAACGAGAGAAGTACTATCACCGTCGCCGGAAGGGAGAGTGAAAGGATGCGGTCCAGAGAAAAGGAGTGATCTCCCCTTGCAACTAACCGGCACTAACCCTCTCCCCCAACCCACCCCCCCACCCCCCACCCCTCTTTCACACAAGGATTATCGGCAGACCATTTTGTGGAAGCGTCTACTGAAAAGTGATCATTGTGGATCTTCTTTCCTAGATTCAGACATAGTCACTCTTCCATATGGTGGAATAGAGGATATCTTCATCTGACTTCTTGGCAGGGAGTATCTCAAGTACATAAAAACAACAACAACATGACAATACGAACATGCTTGCAAAGCAAAGTAAAACTAACTCAGAGTCTTGCATTCTGATTCGATGTTTAACCCTTGAGGAAGAAAAGTGTTTCACACAAAAGAATTGCGAATGATGAATTTGTATAGTACCTTTTTATTGCCTAAAAGCAAGATTTACTTTATCACCATAACAACACAAATTTATTTATACTATGCATGAAACTACGTGTAAATATGTATGACATGAGAACCAGTTTCTACACGTATGGACTTCCTCCGATCCCAAACCCCCTGTCTAGGGACCCTGAGAGAGTTTGTGAGGGACACAACTCCTCCCGTGTGACAAAAAAAATTCAATTCGGAATGTGGGACCCGTTTTTTTCGTACAGGGGGAAAGAGAAGGTGCAAGGGGAGGAGGGGGTGGGAAGGGGAGGGGAGGGGAGGCAGTTTCAGTACTAAGTAGGGGTGTACCATCGGAACAGAAAGTCGGTATCGATCGGATACACACCTCTCCTTTCAACGGATCTCAGGAATAGGTAGAGTTCAAGTAAGACTCTCGTCCTCTTCCCCTTCCACACGGAAGCAATCTTTGCCTGTGCTCTCTCCTTGATCGCTATCAGATTCGTGACTCCCTTCCGACAGAAAGGATCTCTGCACCTGTGTGCGTTGCAACAAGTATGCCAAAGAGGGGTCATCTATCGAGGTCTGATCTGAGGAGGAGACGTGAGGAGGAGATAGTCTGCTTGCTCCGTAAGAAGGCTAAATCTGCTCCTCCTCCTCCTCCTTCTTTTTCGGAGAAACCCAAACCCTCTCTTCTTCCTCCACCTGACGTTCCTCCTCCTCCTTGTACTACTCTTCAAGGCTGTAACAACGCAGCTCCTTCAAACTCCTCTAAAGAGAAGAAGGTCAGAATCGTCGGAAACGACCACGCGTGGAACCAGGTGAGAACCTTCCTTCAGCAGAGGAAAGGAGGAGGCATTCTTCTTCTTTGTGGTCCGTGTGGAAGCGGAAAGACGTCAGGTGTTCACGCAATTGCCACGCAGCTGGGGAAGAAGGTGGTTGAGATGTGTGCTCCAGAGGAGGCATCTCCCTCCGATCTGGAGAGGAGCCTTGTAACGGCATGCACAAGGAGGGGTAGCGTGATCGGGAACGTGCCTACGGTCCTGCTCTTGGACGATGTGGACGGCATTCCAGAGAGGTGCGGAGATGCTGTCCTCCGCTTCTGCTCCAAGTTTCCAAACGAGGGCAGGAGGGTGGTGTTCACGTGCGGTCAGAGAGTTCCGAAGCATCTCTCAGGAATCCATTCGCACGTCACCACGTCCGTGTGGCTCAACCCTCTCTCAGCTGAGGAGCTGATCCATATCAGTTCTGGGTCAGGACTTCCTCGCTTTACACGGAGGAGGTTGGCAGAAGAATGCAACGGAGATGCGAGGCAGATGATGACACGCTGTTCTCTCTCGGAGAGCTGCTCGACGGACGGACGGACTCATGCGAACAACCCCTTCTCCACCGCACGCTCCATCCTCTGCGAGGGAAGGAGGGGCGTTGTTGAGGACTCCGGGAACGAGTCTCTTCTCATCGACCTTTTGTTTCAGAACTACCACGTTGGAGAGTGGAGAGCTGTGGAGGAGATGGCGGACTGCCTCTCTCTCTGTGACACGATGAGAATCGGGGAGGTGAGAAGGGTGTCAGACCAAGGCCTCCACGTCATGGAGGCACGTCTAGCGGGGAAGAGGCAGCTGAGACGAATCGAGTACTCGAAGGCATCAGGTCGATTTTCAGGATTTCCGAAGGCGTTTTTGACGTAGCTTGAATCGACACAGTAAAACTTGGTTGATACGAGTTTCTTGTACGTCTGTATCGCCTTTGCTTATGCAGTTTCAAAGACGCCTTCTCCTTTATGATCAAGTTGTAAAAAATGCTGTTTAAGGTTACCATAATTTTTCAAATATATAAGTTAAGAATGCAAACATAATTTTGCATTACCCCTTTAGTAAACATTTATGTTCGAGGCGAGCAATGACCAGTCCATACAGAAGTTCTGCTTCGCATCCCATGGACTGAAGTCCCTTCCTCCTCCTCCAGATGAGGCGAGGCTGATACGCCAGTCCCAGAAGGATGCGAGGAAGGCTATGATAGACGAGATGGTTCGGAAAGGCGTGTCGTACGTTCCTCTCGTCCATGGAGAGGACACCGTCTACGTCAAGCTAGGGAAGCGGATCAAGGCTCACCCCTTCACACCAGAGACGATCAGAGACGTTCTGAACGGCCTCAGTCTTGTCGACCTGGAGAACGAGAGGAGGGCGCACCCAAACGAAACTCTTGCTCAGCTCCTATCTTTAGGAGTGCACAGGGCATTGAAATCCAAGGGAGAGTCCACAAATACCATCCAGCTCACAAGCGCGCCTCCTAAGGTTGTTCAGCAAGACTACGTCCCCTCCAAATCATTTGTGGAAGCAGCCTCGGTGCTAGGAAGGGGAGGAGGGAGGCTTAAGACGATCCAGAAGGAGAGGAGGGAGGAGATGCAGCCGTTCAGGGAAGACGTGAAAGAGAGCGAGGAGTGCGTGGCAGACCACCTCAAGCGCATGGAGTCGTGGTGCCAGAAGGTCCAGGTTGTCACACCATCTGGGCAGAGGAAGGAGTATGTTCTGAAGCGAAAAGAGGTGGAAGTGACGAAAAGGCACACGCTTCGATCAGGCCTTCCGATTCTTCAGAAGTGTCTCGCCCAGGTCTGCTCGAACCTTGAACTGAACGACATAACATCCCTCCGTGTGCTGCAACGCCCGTCTGCGATGAGCCAGCTGGAGAAGTTGCTATCGAACGAATTAAACACGAAAGAGACGAGAGTTTCGGTGCGAATGCTCCCTCAAAAATGAACCTTCTCAGCTCTTCGAGAATGACCCTCCTCTCCTTGTGTTCAGGGATGGAATCGAGATGGTGCATGCTCACCTCTGCAGCGGTCTGAAACGAAATGTTGTGAGCCACAGTCTCTACCAACTCGTTCGTCACCACCACGGCATGCACCTTCGTCAATCCATAGAAGTAGAGCTTGAGGAAACATGCGTAACGCAGAGCTTTCTCCTTCACAACCCTCCTCTTGTGGTTCCTTCTCGCCCTGTGCGATTTTCCGTTCGACTCGAAATCGAGGTGCTTGAACTCGATTGCGTACACGTCACGGGGGCTCACCAACACCATGTCTCCCTTTCCGATCTCATCGTTACCAATCAAGATCCTGTACTCGAGTCCGCAGTGATGCTTCCTCGCGCAGATGAGAAAGGCATCGATCAGCTCCTGCTTGCTGCGTGCATCCTTGAGCGGTCCAAACATCTCTCTGTTTTTTTCGTGTTTCTCAGGATTAGAGACTTGCGACCATGTTTGACTACAGGTTTGATCCACGCATTCACAACATGGGGAACGTAGGGTTCGGAGGAGCCATTCACTCCGAGATCGCTCCCTTCGTCACGAGGCTGATAGACAAGAACGGGGGAAAGGATGTGAGGAGGGAAATAAAGGACAGCATTCTGAAGTTGGGCAATCCGAGCGTTCTCGACCTGTGCTGCGGAGTCGGGTTTGGAACTATGGACGTTGGGATCGACTCCTCTCCCCAGATGATACGTAAGGCGAGGGGGGTCCATCCACTCAGGAAGTTCAGGGTCGCGGATGCGGAGGACGTGTCCTTCTACTACAGGTTCGATGTGGTGACCTGCTTCTTCTCGTTCCACGAGATGCCGCCCACCGCACACGATCGCATCCTGTCCAACGCGGTGAGGCTCTGCTCTCGCCACCTCATCGTTGTGGACATCAGTCCGGAATACAAGAGCAGCTTGATCATGCGCATCGGAGAGCCGTACCTTCTCACCTACCAGGACACGATCGAGAGCACGATGCTGAGGCACGGGCTGAACAGAGTGGACTACATCCCCGGTCACGTCACGCTCTGGATACGGTCTTCAGATCTTTCGCCCGAGCACAGGCTACCATCCCGTTGTACGTCTTCAGAACCACGACCTCCCTCGCCTTCTTGAACTGCTCCTCGTACTCTGATACGTTTGTGACGTAAACGCCGTTGACAGAGATGATCACGTCCCCCACTTCGAGGCAGCTCATCTGAATGAAGGGAGAATCCGCTTTCACGTACGTGACGACCAGCACTGAGTCCGTGTGCAGATGAGGTCGCTCGAAGATGTACATTAGCCTCTTCTTGATCTCATTGACGCAGAGGAGGAGGTTCTTGCTCAGAGGCTGGACGACGACTCCTCCCATCGTGACGCAGGGGATGTCCTCCGTTTCCAGCTTGTAGTCTCTGAACACATTCAGGTCCTTCTCGCAAGGGAGCGTCTTCTTCACGACCTTCCCGCTCGACTCGGAGATGAACTCGATTTCGTACGTATCCTTCAGCGTCTTCCTCCCGAAGATCGTTGGAACGGGAAGGGCATCGTACTTCCACCACGGTACGTTCACCCTTCCCCTTGAATCGACTGCATGTCCGTCCAGGCGGGTCAGGATGTCACCCTCTTTCAACCCCGCCTTCTGGCTCAGAGCGGATCGGGGGTTGACGTAACTGACGTAGGAGCCTGACGCAGAGCCGTACGAGTCCAAGATGAGGTTGCTCGTCTCTCCCGAAAGGGTCAGGTTGATCACGATGTCTCCCGAGCCGGAGAGTAGTACCTCTCTGATCGGCGTTGCATAGTTGGTGTTCTGTACCCCTCCCTCGTAGCCTGACACGACGATTCCCACCACTCGGTTGTCTCTCAGGAGAGGTCCTCCGGAGTTGCCACCGTTGATTGCAGCGTCGATCTGGATTCTGTCCGGGGTTGCGATCCGACCCGAGACGTAGCCTGTCGTGACTGTGAATCCAAGGGCCAGGGGGTGTCCTGCCGCCTGGACGATCGTGTTTGGTTCGAGAGAGTCGCTGTCCCCCACCTCGAGCGGTGTCATCCACTTCGGAACCTCGGACTCCACTTCCACGATCGCAGAGTCGAGCGTCTGGCTGTAGGAGACGAGCTTGCCTTTCAGAGGAGTTCCGGAGTCGCACAGGTGGACGAGGAGCTGCTCGCTGAAGTCCACAACGTGGTAGGCGGTCAGAATTTTCATCTTCTTCCCTCCGCTTCCTTGCAGCTCACGCATGACGAATCCGGTTCCCACGCCCTTCTTCGATTCGAGAGACCTGTTGTAAGGCCTCCGGTGATCGAAAGGGATGGAATGGTTCGTGATCTTGACGACAGCCGTCCTGAGCGCCTCCATCTAGTTGTCTGTTCCTACGTGTCATCTAAAAAAAAGGAACAGGATATGCAAAGCAGGATGATGCGGTCCTTTCCTTCGATTGGAAACGTATCGCCCCAGATGTACAACAACTTCAAGGACAGCATCGTGAACCACATGAAGAACAAGAGGAACGAAGAGGCCGTTATGGAGATGAGAGCGCTCGAAGGGTACTCGCTCATGCCTAGTCTGGTGAGGGAGGAACTGATCGAATGCGGGATGGAAGAAGACGACGTCATCAACGTCGCCCTGTTCGCATGCGACGAGTCTTACAACACAATGATCCTCCTTCCGGACGACTTCTTCGGTACAAAGTACGACTCCCTTACCGATCTCACAAAATGGTGGCTCAAGGGTGAGATGATGACGACTGATGACTCGTTGGTCCCTTGGAGTTGAAAAAACTGTGCCTTCGACCAGGCAACAAACAAAAAGGTTTAGATGGAGGTGAGGTTACGTGAAACGATGAGACGCGCCATGATGGACCTTCTGAAAGAGATGATGACGACCCGAAAAGGATGTCTTGACGAGAAGGACGTGGAGTGGGCGAGAGAGCTCCTGAAAGAGGTGAGGAGCAGGGTTCTGAGTCTCACTCCACATCGGATGGACCTCCACGCTTCCTTCTGCGACGGATTCGACGTCGAGCTGATCGTGCAGATGCTGCAACACGATGCCATGGAGGACACGGAGTTCGTGAAGGTCGGCTGCTTCCTGTTAGACAGGATCGGTATGCTCTGCGCTCCCTCCCAGGACGATGAGATCAGAACGCTCAGGTACGGCCTTCTGTCTGGATCTGTGGACTTCCCTTCCCTTCTCTTCCAGTTCCACTCCATCGCGGACGAGATAGAGTCACTCTCCAGGTCGAAGCAGTCAGAGTCTGTGAAAAAAGCGATCCAGAAAAAACAAGAAGGCCAATGTTGATGCGTGCCACCTTTCACACAAAGCTCTGGGGAGATGTCGTTTATGATGGAAAGGAGATGACTGTGGATCTCTACCATCCTCCAGAGATGGACGGTGCCTACACGATAGACGAGGATTGGACTCTCTCATCCAGGAACGGAAAGCTGAGAGGAAGGAAAAGGGGAGTAGCACCCAAGGCGGGTGTCCTTCTTCTCACGACACCCAGATCGTCACAGCTCCAAGCGGAATGGCGACCGTACACCATCTGGCAGAGGTTTGGTCACGTCGCGATCGTCCTCTCCATGTCCATATGCGTCGTAGCGTCAGTGTCCTACGCTGTATCATACTAAAGGATTCAGCCATCTTTGTAAATCGTTAAAATGAAATTCACCCCCTTCTGTGAGAAGGGTGGGGTGCGTAAAGAGCGCTTCGTTCCCCGTCTCCTCAGCAATTCTTCTCATGTCGTCGTAGGTGAGCGACCTACGATGCTCTGATCCTACCTCCGCGAATCCGCTCACCTCCTTAACGCCAAGGCTTGCCTTGTACGTGAGAAGGTCTCTCTTTGACGACACTACCTTCCTCCACTGTTTCCAATATGTAGACCTACGCCTACACGCTTCCCTGAATATCTCCCTGTTGCACCTTTCAGACCTGTCAGAGAAGAACTCACGTCTGCTAGAATCCGCATCCTTGAAAGCCTCCCTAGCTCTCACAACCTTCCTCTGCATGGCAACGACCTTCTTCCTCTCCCCGTCCGAAGACTTCCTCCTCATGATCACACTCCCCTTCCTCGCGAGCCCCTTCTTCAGCCTCTGCACGTCTTTCCATGTGATATCGGGGTAGAGGGTTTGTCTTCTGTGTCTTGGGTCGTGCCTACAAAGAGGGCAGCTAGAGGATTGGGTTTGGAGCCACCGAATCGCGCACTGAGAGTGGAACCTGTGCCCGCAAGCGAGGCTGCAACAGTTCGAATCCTCCAGCTCTTCCAAACAGATGGAGCAAGTCATATGTCCTTCTTCTTTTTTTGCCCACTCCTTCTTCTTCTTGTTCGTAATTCATCACAAATCAGACAAAACAGCAACCAGACATGTGAAGCCAATCTATGTCGTCCTTCCTCCTGCTCTTCAGCTTGCCCTCGTCGTTCTCGAGAAGCTCACGGATGGATGCCTCCTGGACGGAGGAGAACTGCTCGAAGGCGGAAGACACATCCTTCAAGAAGGAAGAAGGTGACGGGGACCGGTACAGCGAGTGGATCCACGCGTGTTCCTCTGAGAGGACAAGTCTTATGTCCTCGGAAAGCTCTGCTGCCATCTTCGCGCTCCTTAGGCATATGAAGATGGCGTACCGTTCCGAGTTGCAGCACTTGCTCGTCCTTGGCTTGTAAAGGACGGACTCTCTGTAGATCGACTTGAGTGTGCACATCAGCTGCCGCGTGGGAAGTGTCGACCCTTCGAACAACTTTACGATCATAGACCCTCCCAAAGACTGCATCTTCAGACCGACGGCAACCTGGCAAAGGGCGAGACGAGTGCACTCCTGCTCAGACAGATCAAGATCGGAAACCTCTTTCCCACCGTCTGCGGTGATCAGATCGTAGCAGCACTCGCCCTCCTTCTGGATCAGCTCCTTCTCCATCTCCCTGTCCAGGATGTCGTCGTTACAAAGGTTGAGATCCATGTGCGCCACCCTCGGATGCGTACCGATCCTTCTTCCCTCTCCTTCTCCTCCTCCTTTTGTCAGGCTGGTCAACCTGCACCTCGCCCTTGGCCACAGGTTTGAGCAGGCCTGTGCGAACCCGCCGGGAGCCTCGCAAAGCAGCAGCACGTTCCTCGGCTCGTACTCCACAAACACAGAGAGCTCCTTCATCTTCCAGTAGCAACGGTTGATCACAGTCCTCGAGTCGAGGAGAGAGCAAGGATCTCTAAGCTTTACCCTTCTCGCCCAGTCTGAAGCTTGAACATCTTCTCCTATCCTCTTCCTCGCCTCCAGCAAAGATGGGACGAGGTGAGGAGGAGGGTCGGATCCGTAGGTAGGATCAAGTCTCATTTTCTTTTATATCTTGTACTGGGTTGGCGAATCAAAATTGTATCATCTAGGTTGCAAACAAAAAGTCCATCATGGCAGAAGGTAACTCCGCATCAGATTGGTTTCCTTACAACAGCTATGAAGAGTATTGGGATACCATTGGGAAAAAATACTACTCTGATAGCTCAAAGAGCAGCGCAGGCAGCGTAAAAGGCAGCGCTGGAAGCGTAAAAGGCAGCGTAAAAGGCAGCGCTGGAAGCGTAAAAGGCAGCGTAAAAGGCAGCGTAAAAGGCAGCGCAGGAAGGAAAGATGAGATCAGAAGATTGAGAAACCTACCGAATGCCCTTCCTCCAGGATGGACCAAGGTCATGAGAGAGAGAGATGGATTGTCAAGACCTTACCCTATGTGGACGAACGGGATAAAAACAGTCAAGTCGAGAGAGGAGGTATTCAGAATCGAGCTTGGGGAATCAAACGATTCGAGAAGGAGGGAGATGAGACAGGAAGACATTCAGAACAGGAAGAAAGAAAAAGCAGAGAATGTTCAGATGAAGAGGGATGCAAAGTTGACTCTGAAACAGTTGGAAGCGACTAAGAAGAGGACCGAAATGGAGAAGAAGAGGACCGAAATGGAGAAGAAGAGGCGAGAGAGAGACGAGGCTCAGAAAGTCTTCAAGGCGTTCCAAGAAGCAAGCGGAAGGTTGCAGACCTCAAAGTCCATCGATAGGGTGGTGAAGCAGGAGAGGGCTAAGTTGGAGCAGAGCTTGAACTCTATGAAAAAAGAGAAGGCAAAGAAGGAGTCGGGTCTAAATGCTCAGATCAGGACCGCTCTCGACTTCTTGAACAAGAAGGCACCTCAATTGAGGAGGGAATTGAAGCTGGATGAGGTGCAGGCGAGGATAGAGGCGATGGAGACTGAGCGGAGGAGAGTTTTGACGAGGGCAGAGAATGCTGAAAGAGAGGTGGGAGAAGCGGAGAAAGACTTTCTTCGTCTCAAAGCGGAAAAAGAGAAGTTGGAACAGACCACTGCGAAGAAACAGTATCAAAAGAAGAAGAAGGCTGACGCAAACCAGACAACGAAGGATCGTGAACCAATCATAAGCGATGAGGACTTGATGAGTCAGGCGATAGAGGACTTGGACGATTGATGGTGGAGATTGATTGATCACACTTCTTTTTTTTTGTGTTCCTAACCTTGTAACCCAATCACAGCCCAACACAAATTATATGAAAGGAACTGCCCGCCTTTTGATTCAAGAAGTAAACAACAATAGGATCATCGATCAGCTTCATCAAAGAGCTGCCATTGCTGAGGCCAAGACGAAGGCAGAGAAGGCAAAGAAGCGTGAGGCAAAGAAGAAGGAACCCCGGTCAACACGCATTACCCTTTCCGCATGCAAAGGAAGAGCGTCATCCCGTACTGCAACAGACAAGAAGGCCGTCAAAGGATACAACGGATGTCCAACGGACCATTACTTCAAGTGTCTCGGAGACGGGTCAGGTATCTGTCAGGGAAACCCTCCTCGTGGTACGGATGCAAAGAAGGCGCAGATCCAGAGGATGAAGGCCACGAAGGCTTCAAACAAGATAAAGAAAGCTGCTGCCACCAAGATTGGAGCTGCAGTGAAAGGAATGGCTGCAAGGAAGAAGGTGGCTGCAAAGAAGAGTATGCCTCCTCCACCTCCTCTTTCTCCAAGAACTGCACCAAGCAGTCCAAGTTCAACTAGGAAGAGACTGGCAGAAGTACCCACTAGAATGAATTTGCGGTCTGGAACAGTAGGTTCACGCAAGTCGGCGCGCCTTGCAAAGTAGACACGACTACCTGTTGAAGAGAGAGAGAACGACTGACACTGTTGTGAGCGTGATGCAGGACTGAACGACAGGAGTTTTGGATGGAACAAAGGAAAGGCCCCACAAGACTGGGAAAAGGATGAAAGGAGATGACTTCCATATCCCTATTCCTGACGCAAGTAGTGTAGGCACGAGAAGGACGGAATCAGGCAAGGAGTAGTATGCGTTTAAGGCGATTCCTACTCCAAGCGTGGATGCGAGGAAGAGCCAGCCAGTGTAGAGCTGGACGGGTGCCTCCAAGAAGGCGACGTCCATCCACCTTTTTTTGTCGATCGCGTCCGAGGAGAGAAGGACAGATGCGAGTGAGAAGATGGCTGAGAAGAAGAGGAGGACGGAGGATGCGATCAGAGAAGGAGGGTCCCCCCTTGAGAAGACGGGTGCCCAAACAGCCGAGAGGATGAGGCTGACGCAGAGGAAGATGTTGGAGAGGAGGGGGATGGAGGAAGCAGACCAGTTCTGACGAATCGCGAACGCGGCAAGGGATGGGAAGATGAGTCCCCATATGGAAAAGGCGACGTTCACTGGAGTGTAAGGAAGCCTGTTTTGGGAGGAGGTGGACCCTATCCTTGCAAGGGAGGATGAGACGACGGTGACAGCAAGGCAGACGATGACCTCCCAACGAATCATTTTTTCATCTTTGTCTGTGAAAAAAAAGATGACACACATCACCGTTCATCTCTCCAAAAGTCCGTTCGAGGGAAAGAAGTGGAGGGTGTCCTTCAGCGGTTCGGATGCTTCGCACGTCGACTTCGGGTCGGACGGATACGAGGACTACACGATGCACAAGAACTGCAAGAGGATGGTGATGTACCTGACAAGGCATCAGGCCCTTCCTAAGAGCGAGGTTGCCTCGCTGAGGAAGAAGATGAAAGACATTGGAGTGCCCTGCCGCGATGTGATCCGAACGTCCCTCTCTTTCTCGTCCTCAGCGTCCGAACACTGGGACGATCCTCGAACGGCGGGGTTCTGGTCGAGATGGCTGCTCTGGTCAAATCCAAGCATGAGAGAGGCGAAACAGACTATCCTAGAACGATTCGGCATACGCGTCGTCACGAAAAAGGGGGGGATATAAGGTACACAAACAGAGCAGAAGGTAAGTCATGTCGTACGTGGAAGAAGCGACCGAGCTGGCGGAAAGAAGTTTGCTGAAGAGAGAGGGAGAGGACGACGTCTGCGTGGAAGACTTTCTTCGTCTCTGCTCCGTGCTTGGGAATGTGTACAGAGAACTCCTCCCCAATGCTGTGAGTTATTTCCTGCTGAGAGACCTTGAGAACGGGATAGAGGTTGTGAGAGAAGAGTCCGAAGGCAAGTTTAAGACGACAAGAGAGCTCGTCCGACACCAGACAACGATCGATCCTGGGCTGAAGGGTTGCATGAAATCGTCAAGGAATGGGACAAAATCTCTGCTCTGGCTCCAGAGGACGTGTCGCTTCATTGTGCTTGTTATGAAAGGGTTGAAAGAGGGGAGAAGGGTGGATGAGTCATGCCTGACAGCGTATGACTCCGTCCTCCGCCCTTACCACAAGTGGACCACACAGGGGGTCGCCTCCTTTGCCCTGTCCACGTCCGTCCTGTGGGCAAGAACACAATGCGCAAGCGAAGACAGGCTGATCGAAAGCCTGGGATCCGTCTCGTCAACTCTCCACTCCATACTGGAGGAGCATGGAGCTGTCTTCGACGAGAGGATGTGATGATTAGAGCCATGTGATGTTGCTGGTGCTGCTCCTGTGCGGAGCATTCGAGTTCGAGCCTGTTGCAGACTTCGACAGAGTCTGTGTCCGTTTCCTTAGGCTAGACTCTGCCTCTCTCACTTCCGAGAAGATGTCAATCCCTGTGGTTCTCTGTATCATCTCGTCTGAGCAGCAAGCCCTTGCAGCTTGAAGGTAGGCCAACGCCAGGGCGGAGTGTCTGAGCCTGTAGACATCACTTTTGTCTTGATCTCCGACCCTCTTCCACTCTGCATACTGGTGTATCAAGTCCTTCGCGGCGCTTGCATTGGAACGGTCCTTCTTCTTCTCCACCTCGAATAATTTCGACATCATGGATAGGAGAAGGATGCCCCCCACGACAGAGGATGCAGAAAGAATGTCGGAATCGAATAACATACTCTATTGGACGACTGAACCAGAAAAAAATGTCATGCAAAGGAAGAGCGGGGAATTCAATGAAAGAAAGAGAAATCCACTACGATAAGATTATCACCCTTCTTGGTTGGAGCACGTTCTTCCTTGCAGTCACGTGCGTCGTCGCCTTCCACATGCGTCCATGCGGTGAAGGCGGAGAGAACTGCCCCGACTTCTTGGAGTGGATCAACAACGGACCTATCACTCCAAGCTCCCTTGCGGTCGGCTTCAGCTCGTCCATCGCCTTCGGAATGATTGACAGCATCCTTCTGATGTCCGGAATCGATGCGTTCAACACAGTCTTCGAACGTCTTCCGGGCGGGAAAGACCCGGTCGTGAACGCTGGATACGGAAACGCGTTCTCGAGCATGATCTCCATGCTCGGTTCCTCGTTCGTAGGGAAGATCATCTCTGATATCACCGGAACAACGGCTTACCCTCTCTGGTCCCAAGCGATAGGTGTTGTGATCGGGGGACTGTTGGGCATCTTCCTGCCTCGGATGGTGCAGTCCCTCTTTTGAGAAGTCAAACGACTTCCACGCCCACCCATCCTGCCGTTCCTGCTGCACCACGCAGCATCGCATCGTAGGCGTCGAGGTCGACTCTCCTTTTTTTGAGACGACAGAGAGAGCGTAGAGCAGCAGAGCTATCGTTTCCTTCTTCCAATGAGGGGGAAGGGGCAACAAGCTTCAGCTCTGTCAATGGTCTGCAAAGGTGCTCCTTCTTCAGCTCTCGTTTCGCCGTATCCAGCTCCGAGTCCACAATCTCGTCCACCCTCTTGCACCACTCTTCTGAGTGAGGACCCATGGGTAGGGATGCGACCATCTTCTTGATTCTGTCTGCCTCTTCGTCCAACTTTTCGAACGTGGAAACGGCCTGACAGATGCCTGTCGCCTCCTGCATTCCTTTCAGCCCGGATGATAAAAGGCCTGCAACTTCTTCTTCGTACCTCCTACAAGTCTGCTCCGCCCTCTCCCTGGAGATGTGGAGTGCTGTCTGGTACGATTCGGGTCCTGACAGCATGCTGTTGCTCAGCTCCCTCTCCGCCTCCTCGCACATCCTCTCGTTCTCTTCTCTAAGCGATGAGATGACAGAGAGAGGAACGAGAACCTCTTCCCAGCAAGACAGAGAAGGATCCAGGGATTTCCCCATCGAGGAGAGGAGAGAGTTCGTTGCATTTGGAATCCAAGTTCTTGCTGGAGTGCAGCACGTTCGTAGGAGAGGAGGAGGCGGTGGAGGATGAGGATTGAGTTCTGTATCCTCTTTTCTGCATTCTTGGTCGTCCTCTGATACCGGAGGGACAAGTCTTCCCTTGTCCACCACGACAAGGAGGTCGTTTTCTTCCTCAGGATCTATGAGGATCGTCCTCTCCATGTTGTCCGATACACTCACAAAAAAAAAGGGGGAATTGCACAGTTTACATTTCAATCGCAGCCTTCAGTGCAGAATGCTTCTGATGCTTGGTCATCCCTTTTGAATCGCACACCTTCCTGGATTCCTTCACGATCTTCATGATTCGATTCTTTGACTTCCTTGCTTCTGCAACCACTTCGCTGTCCTTCAGCGCTTGGTTAAAGTTGTACGCCTTGTTCCCGTACTTTGCCTTCCATGCACCCTTCAAGGAGAGGTTCCAAACGTAAGCTCCGCTCGATTTGTAGAATTGTTTGGCCTTCTCTGACTTGGCTTTACTCACATACGTGTTGTATGCCTTCTCACCTTTAGGTTTGACCTTCTTCACCAGGATGTCATTCTTTTTGAGCCCACTCTCCGTCTTCTTGGCCTTCCCCAGTGCAACCTGACGTCTCTGAGCACGAAAGTTGACGGTTCGATCTGCGTATTCGGAGACAGGCATTAGATTTTTTGTTGTTGTCTATGAGAAACACAAAAAAATGGGTCGGTCGCTCGTTGGATCCAACTTTCCAAGTCACTGGATCAGCCAGTATCCGCTGGATGCGAGCAACCAGATGAGAGAAATAGAGAGGCTGAACAGAGAAGAGGAGGACAGAAAAAGAAGGGTGGCAAGGGAGGACAAAGAGACGAGGATCAGGAAGGAGCGGAGGAGGATCGAGGCCGAACTGAAGGCGGAGGCGAGCAAGCAGGATGACATCAAACAAGGGAGGAGTAGAAAACGACCAGGTGTGCTGAAAGAGAGACAAGAGAAGCAGCTAAACAAGTTACAGGTGAGAGAGGAAGGGATCCGGGAAGCGGCCAAAAAGTACAAAGTTTCGTCTGCCAAGCCTGTCTCAGCACAGAGAGACGTCCTCCTTCTTAGAGAACAGGCGAAGGAGTTCTCAAAGAGGGTGAACAATCCGGTACAGCCTAACTCACGTGTAATACGACGGAAGATTCCGAAATTAAACAAGTAAAGGAGTGTCTCACACAAAAAATTAAGATGATCATAGAAAGTTTAGGGTCCATTCCTAAAAACAAGGATGAAGGAAGCTTGGATGCTACACTCTCCTCTGGAGTTCCTAAAGGCAAGGAGAGATATCCCTGCGTTCCAAGCGAATTACATACACAGCCAGGCAACTTCTTCTCAGAAGAGAGTCCTTTCAGACTACGTGGACGGTGGAGAATCCTTGTGGATCAACAACTACCTAAGAGGCGTCAGGATGGACGAGGTTCCAGAGGAGGGGAAGAATGTGCTCCGAGCGAAGGCAAAGGGTCTCAACTCGATGATCCGAAACGCACCCAAATCCCCTTCTTCGTGTATCCTCTTCCGTGGAATATCTCCTGACCTTCAGACACAGTTTCAAGATCAAGAACAACAGAAGAAGAAACAGTTCTCAAACAAGGGGATCGTGTCTACCAGCCTGTCCTATGAGGTGGCGAAGGACTTCGTGGAAGGTCAGTCGTGCTGTCTCCTCGTCATTCTCGTCCCGAAAGGATCGAGAATGCTTCAGGTCTTGGACCAGTCGGCCTGGTCGGAGGAGAAGGAAGTTCTCCTTCCTCACGGAAACGAGTTCGTTGTAATGAAGACTGCCGTAGTGGAAGGAGTCCTCACCCACTTCTGCAAGATGAAGAGGCGGTGAAAAACAAACGCGCAAATATTTTTTGTGTGGGTGGAAGAACAAATGTGGACAGAGTTTCTTAAAAAGGACGCCCAGACACTGGGTGTCGTGTCTGCGCTCGTCACCGCAGCGAATCCGTCCAGAGAGACAACGACGCCTATGGAACAGAAGGTGGCAGAGTCTCTTCTCGAGAGGATGAGAGTGAAGGAGGAAGTATCCACCCTCGTCGGGCCGAGCCTGGAGGAGGCGAGGAAGAGATACAAGTCCAAGAAGGGAAGCAAGGAGGGAAAGGTGATCGCTCTCATCCTGCACATGATGGATGCCATTTCCTCTTTCAAAGAGGAGTTGCCTTCTTCGACAACGAAGTTCCTAGCAAGGACTGCACTCAGAGTGAAGGATGCATCCCTCTTCGATGAGACGTACGGATCACTCCTTCTGCTTGCGAACCAGGTGTACGGGAGGTACACAGACAGCGTGAAAGCCGAGAAGGACGCCCCCCTTCCGATCGTGTCCCAGGCGGAAAGGAAGGTACCCCCAGTGAGCCCGAAGAGCGAGGAGTACCTTCCAGCCATAAGGAAGAGGTTGGAAGAGTACCTGAGGAAGGAGACGGAGAGTGTGACTCCACTTCCTTGCAAGGATGATGCGAGGAATGATAACGCATCCTCCGTGTACGAGAAGCTGTCCTCCTCCTTCTGCTGCGCAGCCCCTCGGAAGATAGAGTCCGGACCGAACGCTGGAATGAACAAGACGATAGCTCTGTCTCCGCCTCAGCTTTGCGTAGAGTTCGCCTTCCATCCGGAGAGGAAGGACGTCCTGATGCAGAGGATGGGAATCTTCCAGAGACCTGGGATGGGGAAAACGATCGCATCCCTGCTCATCTTCAGGTCCCAGTACGGAACGCAGGAGTACGATGGAGAAGGGAACCCGAAGGGAGAGGCAAAGATGAGGAAGGACCCTCCTCCCATGCTCATGTGCGCACCGTCCGACCCGCTCGTGAACAACTTTCAAGCTGAAGCGAGGGAGCAGAGGGTTGCGCTCGAGCTGCCGTCCCAGCTCTACGAGGTAAGGGACGGGAAAGGGTGCGAGTGCAGCCTTTGCAAGGTGAGGAGGGAGAAGCTGGGTCTGGATGCCGTTCCTCACATCATCTACTGCGACTTCAGGTACAAGAACGCGAACGAGAGCGTCGTCGTCTCAAAAGCATGCTCGGTGAACGACCAGATCCCGAGGGGGTGGAACGATGCGGACGTGCTCTCCGTCCTTGACGATGCTCGCACCGTGATCGTTGTGGACGAGGCTCACAACCTGTCAGGTGGACTCCCTCAGAGGCTGGCGAAGAACAGGTCCAACGCAGATCAGGAGAGCTTCAAGTACAACACGCTCGTCTTCGAACAGCTCGTGCGGAACGGAAGGGTGGACCCTTCCCTCTGCAAGGGTGCGATCGAAGGGTGCGAACGGACCCCAGCCTGCAAGGCTTACTCTTCCACGGCCGTGCCGGACAGGAAATGGAGGTCTACGTCCAAGTACTTCAAGGAGAGTGGCATCAACCCCCAGGTCCTTGCCCTCATGACAGGAACTCCGTTCGGTGACCTCCAGCCAGTCAGCTCCCTCGCCTGCGACAAGGAGGAGAAGGAAGGAGGCAGAAAGGGGAGAGGGATCACACCCTTAGGAGAGTCTCTCTTCTACACGCTCACGAACGAGAGGATGGAGAAGGGGGAAGGAGGAGGAGGAGGAGGAGAGATGCCCGTCCTTTGGAAGGGTGCCTGCCTGGTGAGCAACCTGTACAGCAACACGGTCGTCTTTCCGAACCTAGTTCTTGACGGGGGAGGCATCGGACACGAGCCCATCATGCTGGCCGCAAGGATAGGAGAGGAGGTCCCTCCGACGGAGCAGATGCCTCTCCCCGGCTTCTCCGCAGAAGGGGACGTGTCGTACAGGAGCGGGGCTTCAGGAGCTCTGCAGGAGGCGGTTGAGAAGGCAGTCTCAAGCTCGAGGGAGGCGAAGAAGGCTGCAAACGACCTTCGTGCAGCTGAGAGGACGGAGCAGATGGCAAAGAAGTGCGACTTCAAGGGGCACACCTGCAAGAGGCCCTCCCTGGACCAGGAGGATGTAGGGCATTGGATCAAGGTGCAGAGGGCCGGGAAAGGGTTCGACGTGAGGGTCGCAGCCCAGGCGGAAAAGATTCTGGATGCCACTCCTATCCCAATCAAGAAGGCAGACTCGGAGTTCGGTCCTTCCAAGATCAAGGCCATCCTGGAAGACATGGACGGGAGCTGCGTCGTGACGCTCGAGGGAGAAGATGTGAGCCGCACCCTTGGACCCGTCCAGCTGGACAACCTGACGCTCCTTGAGAAGGAGTACTGCGAGAAGGAGAAGTACTGCCTCACCTCAAGAAAGACATGCTGCAAGCCGTCTGAGTTCTGCCAGCTGAGCTACTACCTTCCCAAGATCTTCAACAGCAAGGCGGAATCGAAGCGACTCGCCACGCTTCTTCTACAGGAGCCAGAGAACGTGGTGCCTCGCTTCCTGAAGATAGCGGATAGCGTCCTGACGACCCTGTACGACCAGAGAATCGTCAGGTCCGAAGCCGGGGTGAGGCTCAAAGACATCACCCTTCCAGAGGGGGGAGGAACGTTCGGTGGTCAGGGGCTTCTGATCGTGGAGTACCTTGCCGTCCAGGAGAAACCTCTCTTCGAGACGGGCTCCGATGTGAAGAAGGCGTCCGTCAACCTCAGGAAGAGGCTCGTGACCGAGGAGCTGACTGTGATATGCCCCTGGATCGATGCGGACGAGGAGTACACCCTCGAGATCGTCAACCCTTACAAGGAGGTTGCGGACATAGCCTTCGATGAAAGGTCGGATGTGATAGCGGAGGAAGGTCTGGTACGCTTCTCCGTCGGGGGAAGGTCCGTGTACGCATTCAACAAGCTCGTTCCTGTTCAGACGGAGCAGGTGTTCGGGTACGATCGTCCCTTCCTCGTGTCGGATGCCATGGAGAGGGATGCCACAGAACTGAAGAGAGACTCCTTCCTGTTCGAGAAGGATCTAAGACATTCCAACCTCCTCTGCGTCATGAAGGGAGGACAGTACTACCATTTTACAAACGACGGATCCGCCGTGGAGGAGAGGGTGTCTCCTTCCCGTCCCCTCCCTCCCTGTCTCCCTCCCCTTCAGCTCATCATGATAGAGAAGCAGCACGGTTTCGACCACATCTCGAAGGTCATCGTCTCGAGGTGCAGGTCCAGGTTTGGCGAGGAGAGAGCCAAGCAGTTGGAAAAGAGCATCTACCTTCTCTCAGACGAGGCCTCTGCCGAGGAGCTTGAGGAAGGTGTGGAGAGCCGCCGTCGTCCTCCCCTCAAGATCGACAAAGACATGAACGTGACGAGGGGGTCGGACGTCAGCTACGGAGCGCTCGGAAAGGAGCTTCTCTCTGCGGCAAAGATGGACGAGGAGTGCCTGAGAAAAGGAGGGTCTTTCCCCGTCACAATCACGGGACCGAAGTCGAAGGACGTCGAGATAGAGCTTTTTAAGAAGGTGGTCAACACGAACGATCCTGAGAGACGGGACTACACTGTGATCATACTCGAGGCGAGCAAGTTTGGGGAAGGGCTGGACGTGCTTGGCAAGTACAGGAGGGGAATCTCGTCCCTCTACTTCGCATCCAACCCGGACAGCGCAAAGTCGTACTTGCAGTGGCTGCTGCGCGTTTCAAGATTCTGCAAGACGAGGCCGAACCGAGTTTGCAGAGGGTACGCTGTGAAGCTAGTGGGTGGGTTCACTCCAATGACCGAGCTGTGCGATGCGAGAAACTTCGAGTTGCTGAGGACGGAGCTGAGTCTGCTTTTCCCTCAGAAGAGGAGGAGCGATCACGTCTCCACTCTGGAACGGTTCAGGGAGCTGTCCATAGACGAGGACCTGTCCAGGGAACTTGAGCAAAGCTCGTCCGAACTGGTCATCTCGAGGCCGAAGGCGTTCAGACGAAGCTTCCCAGATGCATCCTCGTACGACAAGTCCCCCCTCGGAGGAATGGACGGTACGGAGTGGTCCAACTTTGAATCCAAGTGGATAGGAGACATGCTCACGCTCTGCTCCGCTCAATCGGAGAGCGCTGCAGAAAGGGGATGCACGTCGAGGACCAACCAGGAGGACTGCCCCAACCTAGTCTGCTCGTGGAACAGCTCGAAATGCCTTCCCCGCCTCAAATCATCTCTCTGCGAGGACCTCCAGACGACGATCGCCTCCTTCTACAGGTGGTTCCAGACCATGAACCCGGTCAGCGTCCTTTCCCTAATCGATTCGGACGTCACGGAAGAGGCGTATCAAGACCTTAAGGAGAGGCAGGTCTTATCTACCACGGATGAAGATGTCCCTTTCGTGGATGTTACGAAACTTTATCTATCGGAGAAAGGGTTGTACGAGATACCCGCCCCGGTGGGGAAGCTCATCTCTGAATGCTACAGGTTCGTGTCAAACACACTCTACGAAAAAGACCAGGCCTCCCTTCTCGCCTCATCCCTGATCGGAATGAAATGGATGGAGACGTTCGTTGACTTCGGAAACGAGCAGGTCGTGATTACCAGCCTTCCCCCGCTCATGGCTCAGGTGTGCATAGGGATCTTCCAGCTTGGAATCCCTCCTCCTCAGGATGAAACGACCACTCGAATAAGGAGTGTCGGTACCTGGATCTTAAAATACGTGAAGCGTTTAAGGGAAGAAAAAGAGACTAAGAAGGAATTTAATTCCGTGTACGACTACCTCACGTATCAGAGGGACAGGAACATGTTAGAGTGGGCGACCCACCCACTCCACCTGATCGCACCCCTCCTAGTCGTTCAGCTCTACTCTCTCCGCTGGATGAGAGACACCCCTACACCACCACCCCCTCCACCTTCTCCACCGTCTCCACCTTCTCCACCTTCTCCACCTTCTCCACCTTCTCCACCTCCCGCATCACCTCCTAACAAAGAGCCTGCTCCAATTCTTACACCGTCACAAGCGGATGAGACTTTAGCCACGGGAGACATAGGCGACATAGTGAACTCTCTCACTCCAGAGCAGAAGCAGGCTCTGGTACAGGCGCTCCTCAAATCAAGCAGCGGTCCCTCCTCCTCCTGATCAGAGACTGAAAGGCTACCACGTAGAGAGGCCGTATGTTGGACGTGTGAACCAGCCTCCTGTGGGAGGATGTCAAGAAGGAGTCCGAGTGCTCCACGCATGCAAATCCAAATCCTGCGCTGAAGATGGTAGGAGCGCTCGTCTTCATGTCGGAACAAGCTCTGAACACGGATTCCCTCCCTCTGTCTCGGTCGTGGATAGGGAGCATGTCTCCCTCTTTGAACAGTTGGTCCGCCATAGCCCTTTGCATGACGAAGTCGATGAAACTCTTTTTTTCACCCTTCTGATACAGAGACAGCCTTTGCATGTGCTGCAGGGAGACGATACCCACGCAAGTATGCTGTCGGACGCTGCAAAACTGGTAGTAGAAGGGATGCTCCACGACGTCATCGACCGTATCGAAGTAGGTGGTCCACAGATGCTTCGGTACCACCGCAGAGCCTAGAACGTAACTGTGTATGGATCTGGTTGGGAATAGCCCGTCAGCCATCTTGGACAGATCGAGGTCAGCTGTTAGGCGATCCTGCTCACGTCCCTTCTCTCCTTCTTCTTTTCCCCTGTCCACGACACGAAAGGATGCGATCGGGAGGCACGAGCCTCCCAAGCAGCGAACTAAGAAGATCCTGCTTCCAGTGTCCGGAGCAGGGCAGCCTTCGCCTAGTCTTCCCTTCGGATCCAACGCTGACTCTGAGAAGGAGGCGACCTCACCAGGGTGAGGCAGACGAAAGAGGGAATCGATCCTCTCGCTCGGTTTCGTTTCGCTAGCTTTCCTACGTTCCCCTCCTTTGAAGTATTCGTCTAACAGCCACTCCTCGTTCGTGTAGTCGAAAGCGAGAACATGCTCCGCCTCCACCGTGAGCTCCTTCCAAGGCAGGAGACAGGAGATCAGCGACCCGACGGGTCGCGTCGTTGCTGTGATGCTCACCATTCTCGTTTTTTCCATGTGACACATCCATTTTGGAGAAGGAGATTTGGTAGGAGGTTTGAGATGCGAGTATGAAGTCTTTCTTCACTCTCTACATACGTCAGACAGACGAGGATGAAATGAGACTCGTCAAACTGAGACACGTGAATGACGAAGAGATCGAGGTGGAAGACAGTTCCGGAGAGGTGCACAGGTTCTTGGAAGAGGAGGCGTCGATCCTGCATGACTTCTCGGATCTCCTCATCGATTTCCTTGTCCACATCTGCTACAGCGAGGATGGGAAGATGGGATCGATCCACGTTCAGATGGACCCCCTCTCTCTATCCCAGTCTCTCAACGAGTCCGGAACCTTTCTCAGCGAACGCTCCCTTCTGAAGGCGCTCGAAAAGTACTCGCCCTGTATCTCCTACTCCCACTCTAGCATGGAGGCGATGGTGGAGAATCCGCACAGAACCGAGAGGCAGAACGTGATCGCATGGATGAGAAGGGAGAGAAAGAACGTGCACTGCGTTTACGTCCATTCCGACTGGTACTTCGACACGCAGCTCCTCGTGTTCACAGCAACACCCTCGCCCCCTAGGGCGTTTCCCTCGGGGTACGTGGTCGGTGTGATGCACAGCAAGCGGGTGGCGTTCGCTTGCCAGGCACTGAAGAGAGGCACCAAGGCTTCGGCTCTCGTCCTGAACGAAGGGGTGTACATGTTCGAAGCGAAGAGCGCTATCATCGTCACGAGGTGGGTGAAGGAGTGGGCGAACAGACTCCCGGAAAGCGAGACGCTCGTTCTGGAACACGGAACCTCACCTTCCGTGAGCCTTGAACGCCTCTCCCGTGCCAGGTACGTGGTGGCAAGCACGAGGGCGTTCCACAGCAATCGATCCATACGCTCGAACCAGGCGATGAGGACGTTGAGGTCTCAGCTAAGGAGGGAAGGGGGTGTGGACTCCGTCTACCTGCACAACGTGTACTGGAGAAAGGTCGTTCTGGACATCCCTTCCACCGTGGCAGAGTGGTTCGTGAGCATGGTGCGCGGGGAGGTCAGATGGTTACTGGCGGACTACCCCGAACTCATTCCATTCCACCTCACCCGCTCGTTTGTCGGAATGGACTCCCAGATGTGCGTCACGAACTGCGTGAGGATGAGACACCTTCTGCCGAGCGTGAGGCTGAAGGTTCTCAGGTTCAAACAGGAAGGGAACGACAAGGATGGAGGGACCATTACCAGCCCGCCTGAATGGATCTCATCCGACCTGACCAAGCTGGACTGGTTTGTGCAGGCGGACAGGAAGAGGGTGAGCACCTTGATACGAGATACGGCCGGTCGGGACTTCTACGAGAAGCAGCTCGACATGTATGAGGAGGCCAGAGACGAAGACTCTTGCCCCGTCTGCCTCACCCGGAAGCCAGACTGTATGCTACGCTGCATGCACATGTTTTGCACGGAGTGCACGCGGTCGTTCGAGAGGCAGTCTCACAGCGTCGTTGGATACTCAAAAAAGTGCCCCATGTGCAGGCAGGAGTCCTTCTGCGGATTCCTCAAAGCCAAACCGAAGGACGAGAGGATGGAGTGCATGATAGCCGAGGTGGAGAAGGTGATCGGAGATCACCAGTCGATTGCCGTCCTCTCCGAGGAGCACACGTCACTCATACAGTTGCATAAGCTTCTCTTCGAGAGGAACATTCAGTGCAAACACTACGAGTGGGGACAAGAGGCGGAGGCGGGGGTCGTGCATACCGTTCGGGTGGTGGACGGGATCCCTCCTCTTGTGGAGGTGGACAGAGCGTACTACCTGCACGTTCCAACCTTACAGGAAGCTTACAAGGGAAAGATCGTGCTGAGGAGACTGAGTGAGGTGTGCAAGAAGCTGACCGTTCTGAGCTGCGAGTCCACGCCAGAGGAGGACCATCTGAAACACATGTTAGATTTTGCTTGAGAAGAAGGAATGCAAGAAGTGAAAAAAAAATAAGAAACCATGGGGATCGTCTCTTTGTTTGCAGGCGTGGGAGGGATAGACGTTGGGTTGAGACACCACAACCCAGACCTTCACATGCTTTTGGCGTGCGACATCAACAAGGACTCTCAGAAGGTGCTTCAGTCCCAGTTCCCATGTGTGCCGATCCACGATGACGTCAAAACGCTGAACGAACTTCCGAAAGGGACGACGGTGGTGTCGGCAGGTTCGCCGTGCACGGACCTGAGCTCGCTGGGAATGTGTAAAGGGATCCACGGGCCGGCCTCCTCGCTCGTGAACGAGGTGTTCAGGCTGGTGGAAGGGTGCGACACGGTGGAGACGGTGGTTCTGGAGAACGTGGCGAACATCTTCCGCCTGAACGACAGCGAAGGGGTGAGGCACGTGGTGGACAACTTCGACAGGCTAGGATTCGACTGGGCGTACAGAGTGCTGAATTCGGCATCGTTCGGACTCCCTCAGAACAGGAGACGTTTCCTGATCGTGGCAACGAGGGGATCTCGTCCTCCTCCAACTTGGTTCCTGTCTCAAAGAGAGTGGTACCAGAACAGGAGGCACAAGGTCACGGAGGAAGAATTTGAGAAAAAGGGTTGGGCAGGATTCTACGTGACGGAAGGGAGAAACGGATGCGCCTTCAGGGCCGGGACCGTGCCGACTTTGAAGTGCAATGGGAATGGTCTTAAACATACGAACGGGTTTAACCCACACGCCATACTCCTCCACACGCCTAGGGAGAGGGATGGAAAGAGGGTGCTGAAGCTCCACCCCGACGATGCGGAACGAGCGCAGGGGTTTCCCGTCGGATGGACGAACGCAGCCGGAATCCAAGCGAGGAGGTTGGCTCGGCTCGGAAACGCATGCCCCGTCGTCTTCGCGGAGTTCGTTGGGATGGGGATGGCGGGTCTGCTAGACGGGGTCCCACTTCCAGATCCAGATCCACGGCTTGGAAAGGGGAAGAACCTTCCGCACTGCGGTCTGTCTGTCAAGGGGAAGAGAAGCTTCTACGACGTCAGCGAAGCCGCCCACGAGATGGTTCTCTCCCTCCTCAAGTGCGAGACGGGAGCAGAAACATCCCGCCTTCTCCGATCAGAGGAGTGCCTTCCTGTGAGCGAGAGATCCATACTCGGTTTTCTCAGACGGGCGGAAGGAGGCCGCTCTGCGATGCCAGAATGGGCCCTCGACATCCTCAAGAAAGAGTCTGGCGTATGAGGTTCCAGAATCCATCTCCGTAAGAGATGCGAAGCTCGCTCTTCACGTTTTCCTCGACGCTCTTGCTCATATCGAAGGCGGGTATGCTGCTCGCTGTAGACCTGAGGATCCCCCACTCAGACAAGATGCAGTTCGTACGCAAGCCCGTTCCCTTCGGATCGTTCACGAGCGGTATGCAGGGAGGCTGTTCCGGGTCGCCATCGATTAGGCACCAACCCTTCTCGTTCTTGCACCTCAGAGTGACAAGCTTGTCGCTCCGACCAGACAGGACCAGCTCCTTCGCCAGATCAGAATTGAGCCCTTCCTGTTGAGTCTTATACTTTCCAACTATCTTTCCGATGTAAGTACCGATCTCTGTTCCTTTCTTAAACCTCTTCATCGCGTATAGACCTTTTCCCTTGAACCCGTTCCTTGCGAGGATGGCGCTAGGAGCGGCAAGGAGCCAAGGCTCGTAGTCAACATTCTTTCCTGCCTTGCGGAAGATGATCGTGACAGTCTGACCTCCGTGATCGAATGTGGTCGTCTCCCACTCCACACCCTTCATCTGTGTTTCCCTTTTTATAATATAATTTTTTTCTAGGTAAAGTTGTACCTCTTTCACTCAATCAATCAATTCAATCCTTGGAAATACTAGTAAGAAAAGATAAGAAAAGACCGAGAGAAGGAAACTGACACTTCTTAACACAGGAAAAAACAGATGATGTTGGTCCAGCGTGTCACCCTTCACGATCTGAAGAAGAGGGCGAGGAGAGAGGGGCTTTGCAGGGCGCATTGCACTCATCTGAAGAAGGAGTGCACGGAGGAGAGGTGTCGCTCCACGCACCACCACGCGAAGAATCTCCTCCTTCTCGAGGATGACGACCCTCTCTCCCTTTCGAGAGTGGAGGAGGGAGAGCTGCATGTGTACAAGGACCTCCTGTGCATAGAGGGATGCCCGTGCGAGTGCCACGTCTGCGATCCTGTGGAATGCGAAGTGGAAACGAAGATGAGGAGGACAGTCGAGAAAAGTGGAGACGAGGGAGAAGAAGGGGGGGCAGGTGCGAGCGGCATCGCATGGGGACTGATCCACCCCGGGCCCCAGTACGTCCACGTGCCTTCTCCTTTTGACAAGTACTTCCTCTTGGATGACATACGAATCGCTCTCTCCAAGACAGACAGACCTCCTAGGGTCGAACACTTCACCCTCCCTGACAAGACCCTCTTTCTGTGTGGACTTGTCCAGAAGAAGAAGGATGGAAAGGAGAAGGGAAAAGGGAAAGGGGTAACAGACGGGTGGTCCATTCGCTTCGAGGCTGTGATATGCAAGGGAAGGTCTGTGTTTCACAGGGCATCCGTATTATCCTCTGGAGGCGAACCCTTCATCCTCTCCGAAGATGTCACAGATCCTAAGCGGGCCTGCTTTGCGTTCCCCTTTGAGAGCAGGAGAGAGAAGGCGAAGGCGAAGGACTTCCTCGAAACAAGTCAGAAAGGAGGGTACACGACCTTTCTGTGCTACCTTGCCCTCCGAATGAATGGGCAGTGCAATTCAACCTTCTCCGAGATGCTCAATGAGAGACATGCCGTCTTTCCAGGAGAGACGTACTCTGACCTCCTCAAGAAAGCAAAGTCTCACCTTGAGTCCTCTCTACGGTTGTCTCCAACGGAAGAGGTGATTCGCATCTTCAACCAGTACCACAAAGGGAATGGGTCCAAAAAAGCAACGCAGGCAGCACAGACGAAGAACGACAACAGGATCGTCTGTGTGGAGAACAGTCTCCTCACCCTGAGGTGCGCATCTCAGCAGGAAGGAGGCTCTTCCGACCTTTGCTACAACGGAGCGACCGACATTTCGTTCCACGAAGGAAGGACAAAGCACACTCAGGATCTGAAGACACTGGCAAGGGGCATATGCGAAAGCTCCAAGCGTTCCTCGAGTGAGATATGCTTCAATGTCGTGAAACGGAGGAGGATCGAATCCGATTTGGGACTTCGGTGCATAACAGTGTCTGAAGGTGAAGCGTACGATGACCTCGATTCTGAACAGGCTGTTACGATGGATCTCCAGCATCCTGTACTGCCCTCCGAGGTCGATGGTTCCATGGCGCTCGATCCATCTCCTCCTTGACGAAGAGGATGAGGACTGCGCCTTGTTTCGTGACATGTTTCGGGTCGCGATGTCTGGAACGAGCTACGAGGAGAGGGTGGTCTCGTCGGAGGAAGAGAAGGAGGCGCTTCCGTTTGGAACCCTCCCCGCCCTTCAACTGGACGGGTCGATTGCCTCAAGGCCGATCGCCATACTAAGGTACGCATGCTCGCTGAACGACAGATGCGCATCGAGAACGAAGACGCCTGAATCGTTGGATATGGAACAATGGATCGATCTGCATGCCGACTTTGTGTCACCTATACTCCTGAACGCTAACCAGCAGCAATATGGACCTGGAGTTACCGTGGACAAGACTGCTCACACGGACTGGCTCGTGGAGGAGCACATACCTCATCACTTAAGGCTGCTTGAGCGTGAACTCCAGACCTGCAAATACTTGGCAGGCGGAGGGAACGGGAGAGACGACGCTCAAGGATTTGCGGACATACTCTGGTCGCACACGCTGAAGAAGGTGGTGAGAACGTTCAACGTGGAGGTGGTAAATACGTACCCTCGGGTGTGCGAATGGTGTCGATTGTAATTTTAAAAGATTAAAATATGTTCTTAAGGTACAACCAAAAAAAATGATTCTTTCCACTACAGAACAGATTCTGTATGTCACACTTCTCGCCCTGTCCTCCATCGCTTCTGGAGGACTCCTCTACGTGGCTCTCACTCAAACTCCGGCGACTACTCTCCCATCGTGGGGGTCGAAGGAGGTGTCGAAATGGATTCTTGTGGCAGGCCTTTCTTCTTCGTCTGCCCTCCAAGCCGGAAGTGCCATCCTCTTCCAGACTCTCAAGGTGTCCCTCCAGCGTATGAAGAACCTCCCCCTCAACCTGGCGAGAACGATATGGTCGTCCCTCTCCTTCGCCTGCTTCTTCGCTCCCCTCCTCAGCCTGGATGCGGCCATACTCTCCATCACCATGGTTACGGTGGGATCTTCTTCCTACTACTTGTCGGAGCTCCTCTCCCGTCCAGCTCTGGCAGCGGACGCCTACACGAAGGAGGTGTGGGAGAGAAGCCTCCCCCTGGTCGTTTCTTCTCCTCTCATAGTGATGCCGCTCGTGTTCATCCTACTCAAGAGTCAAACCGTATCTACGATCGTGTATTGTAGTCTGAGTTTGCTACAGATACTTGTCGGATCAGGAGTCGCCTTTCTAAGGCCATCCTCCTACTTCAGGCTTCAACTTGCTCAGCTTTCGATCCTGACAGCACAGCAGATCTGCCTCGTTCTACTCAGCTACTTCGTCTGAGTCTTCCCCCCTTTCCGGTGGCCTCTCCTCACCAGTGATGTCGGCCCGCCTTCGCAAGAAAGATCGGATCCCTTCCAACATTGAATCGAACTGTAAGGAGACACGCACGTCGTTCCTGTACGTCTGGGACAGGTTCTTTAAACCCACCATCGCACCGATCAGGTCCCTCACAATACCTTCCTTCACGGAAGGACGCTCTGCGACAAGGTCGTAGGGGTCGTCCGTGTCACAAAGGGTTAGAGTGACGAAGGCACAACCTAGAACGAAGCGTATCGATTCGCAAGACATCTCCCTGCTCTCTCCGTACACCCATCTGACAATGGGTTGCTTCGAACTGGATTGACTTATATCAAAACTCAGTCCACCTTGGACAATCAGCTTGTCACCCGTCTTCACCTTGCTGATCACGGCAAGGTTCCTCCTTAAGAGAGTTGTGTCCATTCTTTACACACGAATCCTCCAAAAAAGTATTCATGCTGTAACCTGCTCCTGCTCCTGCTGATGCTGCTGCTGCTGCTTTATCATCTCCACCCTTGCCATGTACTCACTCTTTGCATCGGATGCCATCTTTAGATACGGCTGCTTCTCTTCCTGGGAAAGCTCTTGCCACGCAACGGCAATTTTCCTTGCCAACTCTGTCACCTTTAGAGCCTTCATTCCATCATCCTTTGCTCTCTCACGAAAGTAAAACATGTACCCGTTGAGAGGTCGCTTTCCGTAAGGTTGCTCACGCTTCTTCTTCCTCTTCGGAGTTTCAGTGGCGCTCCTCTTCCTCTTGGGGTTCGGTTTTGGGTCCGTCGAGATTGGACTTGGAGGTCGCCCTTCTAACATCACCTCCTCCACCGTCTGTGGCGGCTCCTTCGCCTCCTCCACCGTCTGTGGCGGCTCCTTCGCCTCCTCCGCCGTCTGTGGCGGCTCCTTCGCCTCCTCCGCCGTCTGTGGCGGCTCCTTCGCCTCCTCCGCCGTCTGTGGCGGCTCCTTCGCCTCCTCCACCATCTGTAGCGGTTCCTTCACCTCGGCTTGCATCTTCTTTGAAGGTCTCTTGGAAGGCATGTTGTGGTCTTTGTACAGGTATTGCATGGTATTCCATGACTCTAAATCGGACGGACCCTCTTTTTTTTTAAGACTTCAATCTTTAAACCCAAAAGGCAACCTAATCATGCCTAGAAAATGCGAAGTTGTACATACCCCTGAACAAGTTCACGGAAACCAGGTCTGGCTAGAAGAGGTCGCAAGATGCCACAGGAGAACTCCTCTTCCACAAGTCATTCATGTTCAATACCAACACCCTTCTCCTTCTGCTTCGCATGTGTACTACCAGCATCCGCACCAAGTGGCATGCCACCCGCACGTGCACCAAGTGGCATGCCATCCGCACGTGCAACAAGTGGCATGCCATCCGCACGTGCACCAAGTGGCATGCCATCCGCACGTGCAACAATGCTACCCTCCTCATCCTCACCTTCCTGGACCCTACGGATACAGCAGACACTGGTCTGACATACCAAGGGTAAGATATCCGTTTTCGTACTACTACTGATGGAAAAGGAAAGCCGGTTGATAGAAAGAGAGACAGCGAGTCAGTACCAGGAATCCAATGGAAGAAGTGGACATCTTCGGAGTCTGCAACTACGAGTCCGAATGGAAGAACATCACCAAGAACTTTCAGAACGTGTCCGAGCTCGTAAGAGAACTGTACTCGAACTCAATCGATGCAAGGATGACGCTGACGTCCTTAAGACCAAGGGCGGGCGTGACTAGGTCGATGTTGATCTGGTGCGACGATGGGAAAGGAATGGACACGAGGAAAAGGACAGCAGAAGAAAACAAAGGGTGCAATGGGAATGCCAAGACAAGCATAGAGTCCTACTTTCACATAGGAAACTCGACGCAGGAGGCGGGGAAAGGGATGGGTCAGTTCTCGCACGGAGCGAAGCTTGTCATGTCGCAGGCAGACGTCCTCTTCTGCCTCCTCACCAGGACTGCACACATGGAAGTTGGGACATGGTTCTTGATCCTGTCGTCCAACGTGTCGAAGGAACTTTTCGAGGGGAGTCTGAAGGCGAAGCTGGTGAGGACGGAAGAGATCGTGGACCTTGTACGTCCGAAGGTGATCGAGGAGGACGATTCCGTTCAGAGAGACTTCGGACAGGCGTTCGATGCAGCCTTCGATGAGATAAGGACGAACAGGACGTCAACCCTTCAGCTGTTTTTGAGTTCGAAGGAGATGCACACGCACGGTCTGTGTGACACGGATCCGACACGGCAGTGGCCGAAACCGCGGAAGCCGTCCATGGTGGAGCACCCCCTCGACAGGACGAAACTGGTAGGATGCCTGCGGTTCGGGACGAGGCATGGGTCAATTTTTTCCGACAGGGAAGGTAGTTTCCTTCCTTACAACCAGGCGTATCAGACGTACGGGACTCTGTACGAGTCGGCGTTCAGGAGAGGTGTGCTACGGATCCACTCGAGGGAGGAGGAACAGCAACAGCTGTCCGGAGGAGGAGGAGGAGGAGGGGGAGGGATCGTCTCTGGCTACGCTGTGCCGTACGGATTCCCGTACATACCGATCAAGGTGCCCGGCAAGCTTCACGCACGGTTCGGACCCACCAATTTCTTCACGGGAACTCAGGTCGTCTCCGTCCTCTTCTTCATAGACTCTCTCAACTCGAGGCTTGAATACTGGGAGCCACTCATGAGGTGCAACTCGAGGCGATGCGGGGTAGACTACAGGCGCTACTCAGGCATCGTTCTAGCGACGGAAGGGACGCCCATCGTCAAGCTTCAGAACGACAGACTCGACCTGATAGCGTGCCTTCCCACGTGCGAGGAGTGCGGATCCTCGAACCTGACCAGGGAGGACAAGGAGTCCATCCAGATCCTGTTCAGCTGCACGAGGGAGAGAATCGCAACCCTCTTCTTGGACATCCAGAACCTGAGGCTGCTCACCTCCCGAAACGACATCCCTCCGCAGGAGTACGACTCGATCCGCAACAACGAGAAGCTGCTCGTCGGGCTGGCTAACACATTCGCAGACTACCTCTGCGTCAGGAGCGACAGGAGGCAGCACCACCAGGACGTTCTGCACAGCATGATACAGAGCGCTCGCTCTCAGAGGAAGAACATCAACGAGGCGTCCGTCCAGCAGAACTACCAGCTCAGGCACGAGGAGACGCTCCGAGCACCTAGGGTGTGTCTCAAAAGGAGGATGGACGGACGAGGAGCGGACATAGGAGAACGGGCGGAGGCGATCCTTGACCTGCTTGGGGAGAGCGTCTGCATGCCGCTCGTAGCGCACGAGATGCAGCTCCAGCACCTGTACGCCCACTACGGGTGCGCCGTGAGGAGGCTGGCCGAGATCCTGCCGAGAGGAAGAGAAGAGTTCGCTTCCTTTCACAGGTGCTCGTCGTGGTGGTGGAGGGTGGGTCTGATCTTCAACGGGATGGGTGTCGATTATCAGATCTTTCCATGGGACAGGGTGAAGGACGGGTGGGCGCACCAGAACCCGAACGAGATAGGGGCCGCCATGTTGCATGCAGAGGTGAAACTCCAGCTTGGGAAGGAGTTCAACCATCCCTTCCAGGCATGCGATCTGATCATCTGCACGTCCGCATGCGAAGGGGACGTGATCACGGACTGCAAGAAGAACACGGGGTGTGTCGTCTACCCTACAGATCCTTCCGACCCTCTCCACGGGATAGGATGCTATCTCAAAAAAATACAGTACGGTGCGAGGCCAGTCCTCTCCCGCACCAACGCAAGCGAGCCGCTCGAGATACCCATCCTCCTCTTTCGGCCCCTCCTCTCGCAGACGTTCGGGGAGCTGTGCAGGGTGGACGTGTTGGACGGAAGGAGCGTGGCAAAGAAAGCAAGGAGCAGGATGAGGCTTTGAGTCGCTCTCTTGCCCATGTTCTTAAGACCGTGAGAAGACGCCGCATGCGGTGAGTATGGCGGTGAGGGATGCGGCCGTGAGGGCCCACATTAGGACACGCATCGCGGAGGGAGGTCCGCTCGCCTTCTCTCGAACGAATGAAGGAGAGAGGCAGAGGAGAATGAGGAGAACGACAACTCCGGCGATTGCGGGGACGTAGACCCTCCTCCACCCCGTCGTCGTGTTGGGCGCCTTCTCGAGGACGGAGGAGCAATGTCGCAGGACGCCGCTGCCGGTGTCCATCAGCGTTGTGTTACTTACTCACACTGCGCTTCATTTTTTTTCCAATGACGGAACACCTTCACCTTCCCATCCAAGCTGCTCCCGGAGAGGCACTCCTCCACCTTCTCCTGGATGTCCTCCTCGTCTGCTCCCCTTTCCCTTTCGACCGACTCGCAGGCAGACTCGATGGAGATGGCATCTTCCTCTGAGAGGCCGTATCCTCTCCAAAGGTGGCGGATGTTGTCTACCATGTCTTCCTTCATCTGTTCGTGACCGTGGTAGATGCAGATGAGGGTAGCCTCCACGATAGGAGCGAATGTAAGAGGAGTGTGTCTCTCTTCCGACAGAGGTGTCTCAAGCGAATGGTACAGCTCCTCGAGCGTGGAGTTCAACCCTTCCGCGTCGTTCGAGTGTGCGTGTTTGTGGATCGACCTCCTCAGCCTCGACGCACGCTTCGGATCCGCACCCATCTATTTTTTCCCCAAGCTTGAGAATAAATAAGTGATGGTGGATTTTACGTACGAGACGGACTGGTACAACATCGAGTTTCTAGGCGTTCCGGTCTGGCTCTACATCCTGTTTGTTGTGATCATGGGAATCTTCTTCGCATGGAAGACCATACAAGAGAAGAAGAGGGAAGTAGAAGTGAAAGTTTCGAAGCTGAGCGATTTCGTAGACGGTGGAGGCGACACCGGTCCAATTTCTAAGCCAGCCACGAAGTAGTATTTCTAAGCCAGCCGTGATGATCATATACGTGTCTGATGAAGACCTCGCATCTCAGCCCATCGGAGGGCTGCTGAGGAGGGTGAAGGAGGAGTGCGACATGGGTGCCACCGTCCTTGCACTGGGCCCCGAAGATGGGTGGATGGAAGTGAAGGGAGTAAGGTGGAAGAAGGCGAGACGGGAAGTAGTGAGGCGACGTATTTTTTTGTGTTCACCTCTGATAAAAACAAAGAAGCAATGCACTCCGCTCTTATTGCAACCCTCGCCACACTGGTGGTTGCCCTGATCGGTGTGCTCGTCTACTTCCTTCTTCTCCAGGACAAAGAGGAGAAGAATGTGATCCGGCTGATCGAGAAGGAGACTTCCTCCGACTGCAACAGACCCTACGTCAAGAACTCGGACAGCGTTTGCGTCCTGCCCGGCCAGATTTGCAATCTAGACAGCGACAGTGTCTACAAGTACGACTCCTTCGGAGACTGCTCCATGGACTCTTCTAGGCCGGGCACCGTCTGCAAACCATCGTCTAGCCCTCGAGCCTCGGATGGAAACGTTTGTTCTACGGACAAGGGATGCAGCTGTGTTGACGATCAGGACGGAAGTAAGCTGTGTAAGGCTGACACACAAGATCACTGCAAGGCAATCTCTTGGTCCAAAGACGACTTCGAGATCATCGGAGACGGGACTGTTTTGAAGCAGACGAAAACGTTCACAGACTCGAACGGAAATGATGTGAATCCTGGCACAGATTACGTTTGCAACGGCGGATGGACAGCGTGCCATGACTCATACGCATGCGCATTCAACCCTGACATATATACTGTCGGAGAGGCAGGAGAATGTTCTCTCCAATCTTGCGTGCCAGGGTACTCCAGCCATGACGGTAGATGCACAAGAAATAATTAAATACACGTGAAGTAAAAATGAAGGCCTCGTGCTGTTGCGGTGCGACCAAGTCGAATCCATGCGAGTGCATGAAGAAGGACCTTTCCTGCTCCTCAAGCAGGCCTTACTGTCCTTGCTATAAGCTCCTCAACGCTCAGATGAAGAAGATGGGATGCATGAGTTCGGGGAGGCGAGGAGGAAAGTGTGCTTCCACATAGAAGAAAGAAGAAGAAAGAAGAGGTTAGCATGTCGAGGAGGCTCGCAAACCTCACCCCCGATGAGGTGGAGAGGATCGCACAGAGGGACGATACGATGGTGATGAAGGAGGAGTACGATCACTTCACGCCATGGAAAGAAGACAAAGTGCGATTCGCTGTCCTAAAGTTGAGAAACATAACCGTGAATGCAGGCTCGAAGGAGGAAGCAAGGAAACAGGCACAGAACGATGAGGAATTGAAGGAGTTCTCTGCCCTCTACAAGAAGATGTATGAGAGGCTGACGGAACCAGAAGTGGCGAGGAACGAAGGACACGTGAAGACTCTATTACACTTTATAGAACTTCACGAGATGATGACGGCAGGCGCGATGACGGAGACACAAGCCAAATCACAGGCATCGGACTTCGCACTCGCATCTCTCCTATCTCAGGCAGGAGCGCCCCCGCCTCCAGAATCGGTGATCGAAGAAATAGACTGAAACAAATCATTGGAGATCATCCGATTTGAAATCCAACCCTTTTTTTCGGAGGCGAGAGGCGAGATGAGCTTCGTGACCAACGCTGCTTCCCCTGCCTCCTCCATTCTCCTCAGACCAACGACAGCATCCCAATCGTTTCAGCAGCAGGATCGGACGGCAGGACGGAAAGTTATGAAGGTGGGGAGGTTCAGAGCCAACTTTGAGCTGACTCCGATCCAGGTTTCAATCCTGAAGAGAGTCGCTCCCTTCTGGACGGACGGGAACGTGAACCATATGCTCAGACCGATCACCACTCAAAAGGGGAGGACCTCCCTCAGAGTCCTAGACTGGCTCTGCACAAACTGGTCGAAGAGCAACGTGGTCGTCTGCGAGGACACGACAATAGAGGACACGAAGAGACCTTCCAATATACATCAAGCGTACAGGAACATGCTGACCTACTACAAGAGGAGGAATTTCGACCCTTTCCGAAGAAGGCTCCGTATCGTGGTCGAGCATCCGGATGGGAACGTCGAATCCACGGTGGGACAGTTGAACTACCTCGTCTTCTGCCACACGCACGGGATCCTGAAGTTTGCGAATGAAAACGTGGAGCGAATCGAAAAGGACATGAATGCCACGCTCTCCAAGTCTAGAAAGCGAAAGCAGGAAGCAAAACAAAGGGGCTCCCCTCTCAACAGAACAGAGCTGACACCCTCTTCTTCGACGAAGGTCATCATCCATTCGGATACTATGAGAGTAAAAATCTAATTTTACAAGTGTTACGAGTCCTGTAACACTCTTGTAGTAGTAGTATTTAGGAGTCTGTATCTTTTCTGTACTTTTACACGGATGGAGACTCCTAAGTACGTAAGGAAGCTCTCTGCCGAGAGACTCACGAGAGCAGCGTGCAACATGGAGCGGGAATCGTTCGAACGGAACTGCGACCTCCTCGTCCACTCCAGCCAGAGGCTGGCAGACGTAGGCATGGTGTCGGATGCGATAAGGATGATACGGGACGCTTGCGTCAGAAGGAGAAGGGTGGAAAGAGAAACGAGGAGGAAGGTGCGCCCGTCTGCTGCATCCCTCCCCGATCTAGGGAAGGACGGATGGCAGACAGTGTGCGAGTGGATGAGCGTGGACTCGCAGAGGGCGATGGCGTGCGTGAGCAAGGACATGAGGAACGTCGTGGAAGAGTGTCTCGTGTGCAGACTAGGGAGAGACATGGACCTCGAAGATGCGACCCACGTGTCGTACACGCGGAGAGAGGGAACGGTCCTGATCCTGGAGCCGTGGTGCAATGCAATGGGCGAAGAAAGAGTGATGCTGAGGAGGATCAGAGAGGAGTGCAGAGAGAACAACCTTTTCTATCCAGATCAGGACGAACGGATCTGTCTCTTGCAAGGTGTGGAGTACCTGAGGAAGAAGAGCAAGCGCACCATGGTGGTTCTGGACAGGTGCGGAGCGAGGAGGACGCTCTCCTCGATGGGTGAGGGAAAGAGGCCTCGCCTTCCAAGGAGCGTGCAAGCCCTGGCCGTCTGCCTTCCTTCTCTATCCGAGAACAGGAACCTTGAGGTTGCGATCGCACCCATTCGCAGCATGTGGATGGACAGCCACGCTTGCAGGGACATGCTACGGAAGGCACGCATTCCTTGGGTGGAGGAGAGGGAGAGCGGGGCGCTCGTGTTTCACTCCCCTGACGACGCAGCGTAGGTGCTCCCTCCACCTGCGCTGCCTCTCCTCCGTGCAAGGGACGAGGAAGGTGTCGATCAGGTCTGAGACGGAACTGTCCAGGCTGCGGTTGCATGTAGGGTAGGCGGAAAGGACGTGGGCGTGGATCGATCTGGATTGGCTCGCGCCGGACATCATGGCAAGGTCAACGGCATGACCGCAGAAGAGGCTCTTCTCTGCCACGTCCTCCGAGATGGAGAGGTTGAGAAGGACGGGCACCTGGATGTGGATGATGTAGAGGAGGACGCCTAAGGACCAGACGTCACAGAGCTTCGGGTTGTATTCACATCCGATCTCCCTATTCTCCACCACGACAGACTTCCCTTCGTGACAGAACAGCATGTGCGTGGGCACTCTCAGGTGAAAGACCCCTTTCTTCGGGTTGGAGGTGACGAAGCAGGATGTCTGCTCCAGTCCGCAGCTGTTCTCCTTCTGACTCTCATCTACCCGAGCGACTACACTTCTGCATCCGTACTGGAGGAAGGCCTTATCTCCTTGAATACGCTTCAAGATCGGCATGTAGCCTCCTATGCCATGGAAGAAGCGGCTGGCAGATCTCTTGATCTTGCTCGAGAAGGCGGCGATCTCGGGGGGCATGTAGAGCACGCTCCCCTGCAACCCGCCGCATCGGAAAGATTGAGTGGCATATCCGAAGTCGAACAGCTTGCAGACCAAGGATCCGTCAAGGATTCTATCCTGAATGCAGGTCGGATCCACCTCTGCAGAGGTCGTGCTCGACACAAGGACGTTCTCCGGCTTCAGGTCAAGCGATGCGATCCCATGCTCGTGAAGGTGACGCAGACCCGACACGATTTGACGTGAGACCTCCGCTGTGCATGGACCGTCAAATCCTCCCGTCTTTCTTGCCGCATCGAACAGATCACCGACCGTGGAGAGGGGAGTGCACACGTAGTGGGGCTGCATGTAGTAGGAGAGGATGTGCTTGTGCCAATGCTTCCTTCGACACAGCGCGGAGTAGATCTTCTTCTCTCGCATGTGTTCCACGCGATTCCGATTCATCTTGCACACCACCTTCTTCGATCCGAGAGTCCTCACCTTCATAGCACCCGTTTTTTTCTGAACACACGCAGAGACAGTCACAAGCGGTGCTTGTGTTTTTTCCGCCGCCTTTTGACGTTCAAAACCGTATGTGCTCGTTTAGGCGGGAAAGGGGAGGCGGCAATTCCCCCTCTACGAATCCCATCTTCATAGACTCCTTGAATGTGAACATGGATTCCTTGGCTAGCATGGAGATCACCTCCGTTTTTTTCAGATTGCATCTCTGCATGTAGATGTCCCTGACAAGGTTGTGAAGTTTCCTCGTGTTGGTCGCCTCGTTCAGGATCTCTTGGGCCTTTCCTTCGATGTAGGTGGAGAGGCTGTGAACGAGGAGGGAGGCGTGAGGCATCGAAAAGCGCCTCGACCCGCTCAGGAGGAGGAGAGTGCCTGCGGATGCAACCCAACCGTCCGCAACGGTCCAAAGCTCGAGCCCACAGTCCTGGAACTGCTTCTCTAGGTGGTCCATGCCAGACAGGCCTGCATGGAGGTCTCCACCCTCGGTGTTAATGTAAAGAGTGACCCTGCCAGTACTCCACTTGTACGCCTCCTGCTTCGCCTCCTCCACAAGTCCAAGGAGAGTGCGAATGTTCTTCTGGCTGACGGTGGCGTAAAAAAAGAGGTCAGTCTTGCATCGGACGATCTCGTTGCCTTCCTCCTTCTCACTTTCCTCATCCTCAGCCATCTTCCTGTAGCTCCTCTTCTTCATCGTTCTTTCCTGTTCAAGAAAGGCAAAGGCGCTTCTGAAATCTTACCGACGAGGTGGGTTTTCCGACCCTATGAACCCGAGTCCGGTCTTCCGAGGTAGTATGGTCGCCCGAGAAGGAGTCACCGCCGGTCGAAGGATCTTGAGGGGGACAGGATGCCTTGTTTTTGTTGGTCCTCCGCAGCCTGTGCACGTTCCGACCCTCCTCATACTTGCTTCTACTCTACTCCTTAGCCTTAGATTTTCCGTGCATCGTCAGACCAACAGGAATGAGAACAACGGCGAGGAGACCGACGAGAGGACCCCAGAAGTTGATGGAATCGTACTCGGACTTCTTGGCAGCCTCGAACATGAGATAGACCATGTAGACCCCAACGACGAGAGCTCCGATGTAACCCATGATTGCTCCAGACTTCATAGCTGTTGTGTTTGTTGTTGTCCATACCATCACACATATTTTTTTGTTGGTCCGTCCAATTTTTTTTCCAAACGACACCAAACGGAACCGAATCGAATCAAATGACGGACGTCACTGTTCCCCACCTGAGACGATGCGATGCCATGATGAGGGGGATCCTGTCCGGTCAGATCTCTCTCTTTCCTTCCTTCATACAAAACGTTGTTCACTACCTGTCGGATGGGGCACCAGACATGTCAACGAACAGGGCAGAGTTCGTGTCCCACGTGTCAGAGAAGACGAACGCGCTCCTCTCCTCTCTCTTCTCCATCGTACTGGAAACGAACGAAAGCGCGACTGTACAGCCTAACCCTCCTCCTTCTCTTCCTTCTCCGCCAACTCCAATGATGATCGACTTTCATCGGACGTGTTTCAAGAATCCATTCCTGATCGGGGTTCTGACGGGTCTGCACGTTACAAGACCGGTCGGGCTCGGACTGCTCGCTGCGACACGGCTTCCGTCCGTGGTAGGAAAGATACCGAAAGAGGCTCTGATCGGCGCGAGCCTTGTTCCCTACCTGGATCAGGAGAACAGGTACCTCCCGTGGATCTCTTTATTGGCACTTGGTCTGAGCGTGTTGCGGGAGGATGCGTGGGTCTTCCTCTCGATCCTTGCCCTGTTCACAGCAAAGATGCTCTCCTCCTGATCCTGGAAGACAGCTTGAGAGAAGAGACAGGTCTGTCTTCGTGGCTTCCGTCGATGAGGTATCTGCGAATAACGCACGGGTTCTTCCCCTCCATGATCTCGCGCACTGCCTGCTCTTCGGGCGTCCTCCCCTCCTCGGTCTCGAGGTCCATGTCCACGATCTGGGACACACGGAGACCGATCAGCCTGCAGAACTCGAATGTAGTAAGATATTCGGAGGTGAGCATTGGATTTCAGACTAAGTCAGGGTGGTACAACACGACAAAAAATCAGATGGCGATCCTGTCAGACGTGGAGGAGATGGTTCGTCTCTACAGGGAGGGGGGGAAGGAGATGGAGCTGGAGGTGAAAGTGCACGCTCCGGGAGAAGGAGGCATCTCGAAGGACATGTTCGAACGGGTCGTGTCCACGGTCGGGCTGGAGAACGAGAGGGGGTGGAAGGAACATCACGACTACTTCTGGAAAGACGAACAGGGAAGGACGGTGAGGACGAGGTGCAGGTTCGATATGAACGACCTGGACGTGAAGCCGGAGACGGTGCACAAGGAGAGGGTGAGGATGGTCCGGTTCCAAGAAGGGTACCTTGAGTTTAAGGTGTGCCTCTCCAGAGAGAGGAAAGTAGACACGGAATGGCTGAAGGACATAACCTGCAGTACCTCCCTTGTCCGAATCCAGCAGAGGAACAGTTTCGTCTGGAAGGATGCATGGGCGTATGAGTTCTCGAACGTGTGGCAGGACAGGACGAGGACGGGCACGGAGAGGAAGAGGTGGTCCGAGCCGGCTCGGAACGAGATCGAGATCGAGCTTCTGAGAGACAGAGACTACCTGTCCAAGCATGCGGACAGGCACGTGGCGGAATCCATGTTGATGAAAATCACAGACCTGATGCATCCGGAGGGAAAATCCGATTTCGTAGAGAGAGAGAATTGCAAGACCCAGACAGGGAGCCAAAGAGAAGTAGAACATGGAGTGCACAGTCACCGGAATCCTGCATGAAGGACAAGAGGCGGTCATCCACCTGAGGAGGACGGGATCGGGTTGGGTCCAGACGGAAGTGACTGAAACGGCAAGGCATCTGCGCAGAGAGTACGTGTCCCACGAGCCTCTCCACAACGTGGTGAGCGAGTGGATGCCAGTGGACTTCAAGCAGTTCGATTGCAAGGTGCTCCGCTGCTGCGGTGAGGAGGGTGAGGAAGAAAGTGATGGACAGGAGGAGGATGAGACACGCAGCGGGTGCGATTCTGTACAGGCAGATTCGAGCGGAGGAGGAAGGTGGGCGGACAGAGCTTGAGATCCTTCTTGGAAAGCAACACTCGGGATGGTCGACGTTCGGAGGGAAGGGGATGGAAGGAGAGACTCTGCTTCAGACGGCGGCAAGGGAGCTCCACGAGGAGATGAGAGGAGTGATCCCGATCGAGATGGCGATGAAGGCGCTCCACGAATGTCCGTACATAGACTCCCTCACACCGACAGGGAAGCGGTTCAGGCTCTACGCTCTGGACTGGACAGGATCGTGCACGGACATCCCCGTCCTCTTCAAATCCGTGTGTCCTGCTTCGATGCCAAAGTGCTACAACGAGACTCTCGATGTGGCATGGGTGAAGTGGTCCTGCATGAGGAGGGTGAAGCTGAGGCACCCGCTGTCAAGAGACATAGGAAAGATATACTCCTTCCTCGTCCGCCTTTCACCACGTCCACAGAACGTAGGCCGCCACGACGAGGAGACCGACCAGCTGTACAAAAGGAGGGACGCTCCTCCTTCCTCCGAAGACAGTACAAGAGACGAGACCGGAAAGAAAGACGAAGAGGAGGCGAACGTCTGCGGACCTGTCGATGGGTTTCATACCCCCCTCCTCCGCAATCTGGAAGATGCAACCATCGTACACGTGTCTGAGGAACAGGACGAAGAGGACGAGAGAGAGAAACACGGGGCGGATGTCTGAGAAGATCGAACCGTACACGATCGAGATCACCATCCACTTGTGGGATGCGTGAGGAAAGGAGGGAAGGCTGATCTGAAGGAGGTAAGATAGGAGGAGAACGACGCAGTCCACTGGGGAGGAGGAGGAGGAGGATGCTAAGAAGAGGAGGGTGGGGACGGAGAGGGCGCAGGAATACAAATAAATCATTTTATTTAGAATCGCAAAATAAAAAAAAAGACTCATTTTTTTTTCATCTTCATTCTTTTAAAAATGTCATTTAAAGTACTTATCGGATACGCAGAGGAGGTGAAGGCATACCTTAGGTAAGTAAACTACGAGTCGTACAAGCAGATCACGCCGACGGGGTACCTGATAGGATGGATAGGATCGGTTTAGAACCCATCGAAGGTAGACAAAGACACCCCTTTCGATTTTACTTACACAAAGTTCTGAAGGCACCGAAGCTGAAGGGAAGAGATAGGGTTGGATGCGTTGTCGAAGTAGGACCTGGTAGGACCGCATTCGTCCGTGCAGTACCCTTCTGCCATGACGGACAAGTACTCCTTCTGGTTGGGGAGAGGGTTCTTGTTGTAACAGTAAGGGTACCCTCTACCATCTCCCCATGGCGTGCCTGGTCCGTGAACCATCTGAGAGAAGAGGGTACGTGCGCAGGTGAGATTGTTCTGGTAGAGTGTGAGGTCAAGGTAGTGGACGTACTCGTGAACGAGGAGACTAGAATGGTCGGAATTCATGTGTATGATGTTGCAACCTCTGTCGTAGTAGCTAGACGTATCTGCACCGACCACTATGGTGGGCTGCTGACCCTTAAAAAGGGATCCGCAGTCCACTACGGAATCTATCTGTACTTTAAGACTGTCCGTTAAAGTTGAGGAGTAGACTTGAAAGCCTCTGTACTCTACTACGTTCGTTACGTTCTTAAGCTGAGACTTACAGTCGTTGTCATCCTCGTCCTCCTTGAACCACAGATACAATCCCATGGAAGTGACTAAGAAGAGGAGGGTGAAGATGCAGATGCATGGGAAGACGTTCCTGATGCTGAAAGGAGACTTCATTTACAGGAAGGGAGACATAAAAAAGATATAAGTACAAGGAAAAAACAGATCTTTCCAGAGAAGATTCCATAGGAAAAAACAACAAAACGAAACAATGGAGTCTCTGATGGATGCAGCGAGACTTGTGCATGCTGACATAGTGGCATCGAATACGCTGAACATTGTCATGGACATGAAAGCTGTGCTAAGGGAGGTGAAGCAGTTCTGCGATGCATGGAGGAAAGGGTCAGGATTCGAAGACCTGGAGAGCGGTATGACGGCCTACTTCTGCGATCTCGACATTTGCCCGTATGTGGGGGGTGTGAAATGCACGGCTGGGCTGAAGATAAGCAAACACCTAGTGGAATACAAAGACCTGATACAATTGATGGCAGGGAACGCATGGGAAGCGATACGGTTCGGTACAGGGTCGTATGCTGTCACGGCAAGGGAGATGAATCATCTGATGAGTGGGTCTCGATCTGTGAGACAGGTTCTTCGTGAGCAAGGGTTGGCGGGCAGACACTTGATGTCACCTCCTCATCCTTTTCCGAGGATGATGCACAGTCATAGGATTTGAGAGTGTTAGTTACTCACCTAAAATCTGTTGATAGTGTAAAAAAAATGTTTAGAATGAGATTCTAAGACGATTCAGAACTTTATAATGTTCAAATTGAATGTTTAACATCTCAGTTTGCGTAAGCGAGCGATGAAACTTCTATTCAGAAGCCTCCATGCTTCCCAGAACGCTCTTTTCAAGCGATTCCGATCACATGGAGCCCAAACTCACCCCAGTCTTTGGGATTTACTTGGGATTTGACTCAACATTGAGCCGCCATGTCCGACCCCCCTTTTCAATTTCTGAAGAGGGATGGATTTAGGCGACCGGAAAGTGTCCGAGTCGATAGCGATCGCAAAGCAATGGGACTTTCGTACCCAAAGGCAACCGACGGTCTTGTCCGTACGCTTTTTTTTTCGTCCGAATGTTGACCGTTTTCACTTTCCTTGCCTGTTCCTTTGATCACTTCTGACCAAAACTAGGTGGGACCCGACGATCCCGTACCACGCAGGTACCACTTTCACACATGTCTGTGTGAAGTACGACACCTGCGCCGACTAGAGACTACCAATGTACCATGTTGATTCATGGTTCAACTACCACTTTTAAGCACACACCGGAACCCCCCCGGGTATAAATGTACGGTGCTGCTGTTTTTGGTAGATCGGGGCCTTGCGACCCCACATGTCCCTGTTGCCGGCCTCGCTAATACACGAACCGGCAAGACCCTCACGGAAACGAAGCACGTTCCAGTTACGGGCAAAGACAATGATGTCCACTTGCTCTTTTCCAAGCGATTCTTGGAGTTGGAGAGCCAGATCGACGTGGTCGATGCGGCTCATGTTGCACGAACCAGAAGGAGTTGGGTCTTCTGGGTGGAGTGCGAAGGAATACACGTACATGAAGCAATCAGGAATGTTCGTGTGGAATTGATATGGCTGTACCAATCGGAACCACACACCTGGCTTGTTGCTGAATCGAGACTGGTTGTTCAGGAACAGAGCGCAGGTCGACACAGGATCCCTTGAATCGATGCCGCTGTAATTGAAGTGGTTGTTCGCCATGGAGTTGCACTTCCTGCGAACGGCCCACATGAGCTCAATGCGTTTATCAAGCCAATTCAAACTTTTAATTGGCTTCCTACGCTTCCCAAGGACCTCTTTTCAAGGTTCTCTTGATCACGCAGGCTCAGCTCGCGCCTTAAGAAGGAACTTACTGAGGCCAGACTGTACATTAAGCCTCCTTATCTTCATTGAAGACTTAGGAGACCCATCGGAGACCCAGTCGTTAGCGATTGCTATTTTCACGTTGTTTCCAACGTGAAGCCACCGACGGTCTTTGCCGCTTTCGAACGACAGTTGACCGTTTTCACCGATGTTGCCTGTTGAGACGGCATTTACTTTATCACCGTCTTTAGGTGTAGACTGTCGTCCACGTACCACGCAGGTATCACTTTCACACACGTGCCTGTGTGTGTGGAGTACGACACCTGCGCCGACTAGAGACTACCAATGTACCATGTTGATTCATGGTTCAACTATCCCCTTTTTTTAAGCACACACCGGAACCCCCCCGGGTATGATTGTACGGTGTTGCTTTGGATAGATCGGAGCCTTGCGACCCCACATGTCCCTGTTACCGGCCATTGTTTTCCATACGTTTTCGTATTTACTATTCCAGACCGGATGATTGAAGTTCAGCTGCATACGAACTTGGCTGTTGCAGGTCTGCATTTGGAACGCCTGGTGCTGGGTAATGAGTACCTCGAAATGGGTGGACGCAAAGCGATCACGCTCTGTCGTCTCGAGGTAGACGTAGCAGGTTTCGAGGCACGCACTCAGGTCGGAAGGTGTCAGGCAGCACGCTGTGGCGCAGTTCTTCACGACCACGTTCGGACCAGACACGACAATGCAGCGTTCCAAACGTTCGAACTCGACATGGATCTGAACACCGTGGAACTGCAAAGATGCGAGTGCGAGGGCCTGTCCGCTGTGCTGTGTAAACCAAAAGGGTAGGGGAACATAGAGAGTGCGTCTCATCCTCGAGTCGCAGACCAAGGACGCACGAGAGTATCGCTTTCCGACCATCTCTGTCAGGCGACGACCAGATTTTCCAGTCAATTCTTCCCACATGAAGATGAAATCGTTGTACAAGGTATCAATCGTGGAACCACCGATGACGATGCGAGCGGCACGGATCAGGAACTGGCCGATCGAGTTCACCCAGTGAGCCCATGTGCCTCCCAGTTCAGAGCAGAGCTGAGTAGGGCAGTCTTCCGCCTCCTCGCAGCAATCGAGTGTCTTGCAACCTCCCAGCGTGTCACGAACCCACCTGTCCTTCGCTCTCTTCAGCATCTGCTGCTTCTCTGCAGTTCCAGCCTCAGTGTAGCTGTCGTCCAGGTACTCATCGTACGCCTTCGCATCCGCAGCAGCGCAAGGTGCGCATGGGTTCGAGAAGGCAGGGAACTGGCTTCCTGACACGATACCTCCGCAGGACTCTGTTTCCGAATCGCAAGCAGTGATTGCTGGAAGGTCGATCACAACATATAAATAATATATCAGATCGCCCTGGCGATTCAAAATAATTTGCGCCTCAGTTCCAAATGAAACTGCAGTGTTGAATGGTTGGCCGACAGCCTCCATTGCGAAGGCGGTGTGCTTGTTGTAGCGCACCTTCCAGTACGTGAAGGTCGCACCTGCCGACAGGTACTGGTCGAGTGCTCCTTGAGCGATCAGTTGCGTCAAAGCTCCTGAACCTGCGGATCCACTGCAGAAAGATGACATTTGGTGTTTTTTTTGGGGGGGGGGGGTTACCCTATATGTCACACAAAAAAGTGATTTCGACACACGACACGAACCAACGCAGCACCTCTCCAATTTTTTTTTGTCCGACCTACCCCTATATATATACAGACCATCGACTCCTATGCAGACTGCGTTCGCCTACCTTTCCGCATCCTACCTCATCGCATCCGTCGTCTACCTCCTCGCCACGTACTGGCTTGGAACACCCTTCAACGACTCCCTCACAACCGAGCAGAAGAAGATCAAAGCAGAAGAGTCTTGCAAGAGGGGACTCTCCTTCGCAGCAGGAGTTGCCGTCTCTGTCGTTTTGCTCTCCGTGTGGAGACCGTTCTAGGTCAATCAAGAGAGGGTCGGAAAAAAATGTTGTTCTGTATGAGAAAACAAAATGTACGACTTTGAGGATGTGGAAGACACTCATCAAAGACGAACGCTCATCGTAAAGGCACTTATTGATTCTATGGATGAAAGCAGGTATGGATCTCAATTCTTGCCAACAGCAGTTTCAGCATTGTCAGGATCAATACATTCAGCAATACCGACAGGAACTTCGGAAGCTAGTAAAGTGACGTGGAATTGGGGCATGACTGATGAAGAGTGGAGAAAAGTGGATCAAGGTTACAGTGATTTGACTGATACCCTGAAGAAAGAGTTTCAGGAAAATATAGATACTATCAATCAATACGTAGACTACTTCGCTAATACAGCAAAAGAAACATATACTCAATCCACAATTGCATTGCTCGAGTATTATGTGGATGGATACCTACTCCCTCAGCTTTCTGGAACCGCAAGACCATTTCACGAGCAACCACTAGAACAAAAGAAAGAAATGTTCAAATCTTTCATGGACATTGATCAAACTTTGTCTTATTATATGAACTGGCTAGATACTTTAGGTTCAGAAAAATTCGATGTATTGAAAGGGCCTGAAGAACTGAAAAAAAAAAATGGAATGACTATCATTGATAAAATTATGTTGAAAATGAATTATGTTATGGTTGGAATCATTTTCTTGTACATTCTTTCAACATTGAAACGACCACAAAAGGTTGAAGAACAGCAAACAGATACAGAAGCAAAAAAGGTTTTTGATGACGAAATGAAACAAACAATCACTAAATTTATGAACAGAGATATGGATTTTGATTCAGTCACAACATTCATACAAACGAAAGGTATCGTTATAAATACAAGATTTATGACAACAGTGAAAAATTTAATAACTTTATCAACCAATGTAAACAGTTTAGAAGGAAACACCCTGACAAACAGGATTAAACTTATTGAAAAATTGAAAACACAAATTACTACAGCGTTGGAATCAGGGAAGTTTGAAGACAATGAAATTGCTACATTCAGATCTGACTCTGAGTAATTTTTGACCATAAGATACTGCTCACATTTAATTTTTTACACGCATTTAATACCTTCCTATCGGATGGAGACTTATTCTCAATCCAGGCGCACAACAGAGCAACTTTTGAATGATCTTTCACTCTCAGGTTCTGAAGATCATGTTTCTGAAATGAAGCTGGAAATGAAATGAGTGCATCATGGTTTATAGTGAATGGAACTTTAGTGAGAGCATTGCAGATAAATCTAACGGATTGAACCCTCTTCCTTGCGCAATACATGCCAGGATAGACAAGAACAAAAAGGTTGCAAAAATTTGCTTTGCCTTCCATAATCTTAACTCCCCTTTCCGATATTTCTGAAAGTGAGAGTATAGGGTGTCTGTGTCTCAACAGTATTTTCTCTGCATCTTGACAATTCTTGTCCGTTGTACCAGAATACAAGTCTTTCACTTTTTCTATCCTCTTCTCCATTTTTTCTTTCGTTTTCTCTTCTAATCCATACCTCTCATTCTTCTCTTCTAGCTCCCTAATGCACAAGGTATTGTTAAGAAAGCTTCTCTGTTTTCGTTTTGTTCTGATCATCGTACTCTATTTTTTCTATTCCATATATATTAAAAATATGTCTTCTGTGTTTGATGTCTTCTTTGTATCAGATAACAATACGAAAAACGGTCCGGAAGCCTTTTTAGAAGGGTTCAATATTCATATAAGAGCTTCGGATTACGAATCTGCACAAAAATTCTTTGAAGAGAAACTAAAACTGTTTGCTCTCGTAGACACGATTCGTAACAATGTACCAACGGTCCTCGACCAAAATAGAACAGAACCCTTTGTGCAAACAGGTATTCAGGTACAGGATTATATGAATACTCTTTTTGATTGTATACAACTTAAAAACATGAACGAAAATCTATACATAGTGTATGATATACTGCAAAAAAAAGGAAAAATAAATGTACTCAAAACATCACCTGAGAAAAGTGATACTTGTGACAGCATTAGTGATGCAATTGAAAATATAAAGTTTGACATGCAGGAAGCCATTATAAATGAAATTTCTGTAGGTTCAAGCAATGCAGATCTTGAACTACTTGATCTTGATAAAGAAAGAAAAACACTAATTGGCATGAGTATAGAAGACCTCCAAACCAAAATGAATACACTTGGTCTGTAGGAAACTTCTGTCCATTACAAAGTAGACTCTGTAACAATACAACTACCCTCTGCACTTCACTCCGTTCAGCCTCACCTCAGGCTCCCACCTCTCCACATGTCCCACCTCGTATCCTGCGAACGACCTTCCCTGAAGCATGCACTCCCTCGACCCGTTCTCAGTGTCGTGGACTGCATCCACCCTCCTCTCCACCATCGTCCTGTCCTCCACTTTTTTCGCACCGGAAAGCCTGTCAGGGACGAAGACGGATCCTGCTGTCGCCCTTGTTGTTGCGACAGACCTTACGAGGGGACCTTTGGAGGAGACTTGCTCCACTCCCTTGCTCCTCCCTTGCTCGGACACGTCCGATGCGTCCGTCCCGTTCAGGCAGTTCGAGGAGCGTACCACATCTCCAGCCTCTCCCATCTCTCCTCCTCCGTAGTGCCACGTCGCCTCCTTGTTGAACGGGATCCTTGTTCGAACCGATCTCACCACACCTTGCGCTTTCACGTTGCTTCCCTTCCTCTCTTCCTTGATTCCAACTGCGTCCGTCCCTTCCACTCTCGTCTTCGAGTGCACTTGTTCTCCTAGGGAGTGAGAAGCGTCTCCGCCTTTCGTCGCGCCAACCCTGTCCATTTCCATGGACGATCCAGACACGACCACTTTCCCTTCTATCTTCTTCCCCACCACGTTTCCTCCCTGGTTCTTGTGAAGAGGCCTTTTCGCTTCAGGAGCCTTCTTCGTCCCTCTTTCCTTCCCCTCCTCCCTCCTCCCCTCAACGGACGAGTGACCTACCAAGGGAGAGGACTGCCCTTCGCACTCCACCCTTGCCGTCGTTGCCACAGGAAGCGTCTGAATATTCACAGACATTCCTATCAGTGGCTTCCTTGCGTACGTGTCGCTCATCTCCTTCCTCCTCGTCTTGTTTGTCGCTCTCACAGAAGCCTGAGTCGGAGGAGGAGAAGGGTTCGGAGGAGCCTTTGCAGGAGGGTTGTGCTCTCTCCACGAGTGCATCATACCCCCCTGGTACATTTCTCCTCTCTGCTGAGCCGACTGTTTCAGGTTGTACCCGTCGTATATGTCATCCCTTCCTCCGTACGACACATCGGAGAAGGGCTGCGTGTGGTTCATCGAGTTGAACGTCTGCCTGTCCGCCCTCTCCTCCATCTCTGCGATCCTGCTCCCAGACAGCTGAGCGTCCCCGTTCAGAGGAGAGGCAGGGTTCACTGGGTCAGCCGCCTCCTTCTTCACTCCGTAGAACAGATCCGTAGGATCGTACCCCATCACCCTCGATAGCATCTGGTTCCCTTGGTGAGATTTCATGTGGCTGTAGTTTCTATCCGGGGGAGGGGGGAGGTTCTCAACCATTTCTCCCATCACAACTCCATTCTTGTCCACCAGCTCTCCTACCACCTCCCTCTCGTCCAGCATCGTCCCGAACGAGTCCCTCACATCCGAGCAGCCAGGAGGGATTGCGTAAGGGGCAAGCGTGTTGTCCGTTGGGGGCCTGTTTGCGTAGCTCGTCTCGTTCTTCCTCAGGAACGTCCTCCCCTGCGTCGAAGGCTCGCTCTCCGGGTAAGGAGCCTTAGAGAAGTACGCATCCTTCAGATCGAGGGGAGTGGCTGGAACAGACTCGTCGTAATCCGATTCGATGCTGCTTCCATCGCTCAGGACCGAATCGTCATCCGAGCAGTACGCTTCAAATGGAAGGGACATCTCTTGTTGCTCCAACACACACAGAAAAAACGGACATGGTCCGGATGTGGAAAACGGACCCAACCCTTCCCCCCCCTTCTCCTCCTCCAGGGTACGGGAAGGGGGAGTACGTCCTTCCCATCCACGAGACCAAGCCGCTCGAGGTGGCCCACCCTCACGAGAGAGACAAGCAGATCGTCTTCCACGAGAAGCCGCACGTGTACGTTGTTCGAGACACTCCTTGCGAGGTGTCCGTCACAGGCATTGTCTCCCCCTTCTGCGAGGAGTTTGACGAAGAGGAGGCGATCCGCAAGATGAAAGTCTCAAGGAGGGAGGTGTGGCCTAAGCTCAAATACGCTGTCGGAGCCAAATGCGAAGAAGGAGAGGAAGCGCAGTCAACTTCCTGCAACTTCCTCTGCGTCGACAGCTCCGGAAAGACGCTAGGCAAAGGGTCCACCCCTTCTGAGGCGAAGGGGATGGCGAGCAAGAAGAGGAAGAGGGGAGAGGAGGAGGAGGAGTGCACCCTCTATTCGTACGAGAGGCCGATGACGGACCAGGAGATACTGGACGAGTGGGACAGGAACAGAGAGGAGGCTGCCAACAGAGGGACGGAGGCTCACTATCAGCTCGAGCTTTGGATGAACTCCCTTCCGTGCAGAGAGGACGCAGTCGAAGTCAAGAACGGACTCTCCTTTATCATGGACCAGCTCGCTCCCATCGGCTTCAAACCGTATCGTACGGAGTGGGAGATTTTTTCGGACGAGGAGCAGGTAGCCGGATCGATAGACCTTGTCGGAACCGCACCCGATCCTGCCTTCAAGGAAGCCCTTCTCTCCGCCCTCCCTTCCTCTGCACCCGACTCTCTCAAGCGTAGCATCCTCTCTCTCTCCGGCTACGATCTTAGGGATGCGTGCGGAGAGTGGATGGACTACTCGCTCGGTGAGAGGACCACCACCTCATCCTCTGAGACAGGGGTCATCGGAGAGGCCATCCGCCTGATCGAGGAGGGGTGGATCGATGCGGATCGGATCGAGAGAGTGAACGATCTGTGCGGCATGAAGCTCGTGGTCGTGGATTGGAAGAGGGCAAAGTCTCACGAGATTCACACCCAGTACGACAAGAAGATGAGGAATCCTCTCCAGCACCTTGACGACACCTCCATCAGCAAGTACGCCATCCAGCTCTCCATCTACACGTACATACTGGAGAAGAGGATGGGGTACAGCGTCCTCTGCCTCTGCCTAGCAGGAGTCCATCCGGATCACCCCTTCCACACTTGGGTCCCTTACCTTCGCAGAGAGGTCGACTTCCTCATGACCGCTCGCCAAAAAAGAATTCAAGCCAAAGAATGCGTCCGTTCGAAGGCAATGCATCACCACCTCCTTCATCGGTGTCCCATCAGCAAGGACATAGCCTGGAATCCTGTCAGAGAGGAGGGAGGAGGAGAAACAGTGTACGACAAGACGTACGCATGCCTCGAGTTTCCCAACAAGACGTTCGTTCAGGACAAGGCATCCCTCCTTCAGGTGGAGGACGCCCTCTCCTCTTCTCAGGATCCTCCCCCCTCCCGCATAGAGGGATCTCTCCCTTGGAAGACGATCATGCCCCCTCTAGGGCACAGGGACTGGATCCACAAGGACGTCTTTCGTGAACTGTAGGTAGTACATCTTCGCTCTCTTCCCCGCCAACTCGGAAACGAGTCTCCACAAGAAGAAGAGGGCGATCAACCTGTCCACAACGTACCCCGTCCAGACGATAGGGAGAGGAAGGGGAAAGTCTGTCCCGAAGGCAACGAAGACGAGGCAGAAGTACAGGAGGACGAAGGCGCTCGTTGCTTTCGACCCGCTGTTCCAAGCCACGTAGGACGTGTGAATGAGGATGGTACCGTACCCTAGCACTGCGTGTGCGAACAGGTCTGCGGCCGGAGAGACGAGGAAGATGAGCAGGAAGCAGGGACAGATTCCGATCAGCATGCAAGAGACGACCGTCCCCTGCATTGACAGGTGGAGGAGCATCGTGATCACGTTCACAAAGAGGAGAGCACCAGAGAGAGAGGAGTAAGGGTGCATGTCCATGTACACGCAAAGGTTATTGAATCCTATTCGTTCGTAGATCGGATTGGACATCATGAAAGACTCGTACTCTCTCCTCCCAGACAGGAAGGAGACGAGGTTCGCAAAGACGACGACAAGGATTGTCACAGTCGTCGGCTCGAACAGGATCTGCCTTGCATTGGAAGGTCTCCTCCCTCCCATGCCCGGAGCGCAAACCCTCATCCTCACCGCCCACGTCTCGTCTTCCGAACGGATCAGAAGGAAAGAAGGGATCAGGAAAGATACTATGTAGGCGGCAACCCTCGCTTGGAAGGTTGGGAAGAAGTAGATGAGGCATGCGGACACGCCAACCCCCGTTGCGGACAAGGACCAGGCAAGGAGAGATGGAACCCTCTCGAAGGACTCTCTCCAAAACACGTTTGCGTACATGCACATCGATGCGCACCTCGCAAACGTAACGAAGGAGTAGAATTGTAACCCTAGCCCCCCTGTACCAGAACTGAACGTGTATGCGTCCCCGTTCGGACCCGCCAAGAATGCCATCATGGATATGAAGTCGAGAAGAGGAGTCCCTCCTTCCCAGCACAAGACAGACTTGCACCCGAGGCTCACCAGCCTGCAGACCGTCATCCCGACTATGCATCCAGCAACGATCACGTCAGTCGAGACCTGACGACCGGACGATGATGAAGAAGGAGAGAAGGAGAAGGAAGGATCCGAGTCGAGGAGAAGCATCGCAAAGCAGCCTAGGAGGAAGAAGGAGAGTCTTGCTGCGTAAGGCCTCAAGAAGGCCGGTTCTGTTGTTTGAGGTTCTGTCTCACCGTCCATGTTGTGAGCAAGCCTCGCCTCAGTCAGCTTCAGAGCGAAGTCGAGTCCGCATGCAGGAAGTCCGCACTTGAGCCTCCCCTCTGACACCTCCGACTCTGACACGTTCCTCCTCCCCCTCATCGCCCTGTACGCAGCCGCGCAGAGGCGAGGAGCGGACGTGGAGGGAGGGAAGGAGCGGGTCGCATCCGTCACGACCGTTCGGAACGCCTCCTCCTGCTCCTCTCCGAGGCTTGCGCAGAGCATGTACGCCTGTCTCACTTTCCCCGTGTCGTGCAGACGGATCACGTTGAAGAACCATTCCCTTTCCGTTGGGATGGCAGATGTGGGCAGGCTGGACCGGGTCCTTCTTCGTCTAGAGCAGAGAAGGTGGGAAGCTCTGTTCCCAGCAGATCCTGCTATGCGTGGGAAGAGGGGAATCGTGTGTGATTCGTTCACAAGCCTTCCCTCCACCCGTTCCTCCCTGAACTTTGAACTCTCCGTGTGCACCGTCTCCTCCAAGCACATGTCCTTCTTCTCTAACACGCACCTCGCCTCATACGTGTGCTCGGAGGACTTCCTCCTTATCACCATGCTGTTCAGCACCTCAACAGACCACGAAAGGAGTCCTGAGATGTGGATTCCAAACAGGGTGTGACTCATCCTTCCCCTCTCGTTCAAGTGGAAGATCACCTCTGGGGGTGGGATGGACAGGGTTCCTAGCACGGAGGAAAGAATCCTCTGACCCCACATCGATTCCAGTCTCCAGTGTGCATCATGCTGAAGGATTGCGATGCTCCTGTCTGGAGACCATCTAAGGCGGGTCAGGTCAGCGTACGTCTCTGCAGGGTTCCCGTCAAGGTAGTAGACTCCTCGTTTGATAGGGAGTGGAACTGAGGAAGGATCGTAGTACGTCTTCGGCCTGTGGAGAAGGATGGAATCCCACTCGTGAACGCTCCGTGTGGAGAGCTCGGAGGAGGAGGACCACTCCACGATGAGAGGAGGGTTAGAAGTACCGTCCTCAAACTTCGCTGCGAGGGAAGGTCCTGTTCTCTCGTCCTTCCTCCCGTCCCACGACTTACACCTCCTCGACAGAAACCCCTGTGCGTTCACGGCAAGACCGACTAGATTGACTATGCTCACGAAGACGGCAAGCCAGTACGCACCGAAAAGGGAGGGGAGGACTGTGAAGGTGACGAGGAATATGGACACTCCTATGAACTGCCACTTTGGCGTGTCTCTCGTTCTCCTCTTGGAGCTTGTCGAGCATGCGAGGGACAGGCCTGCCGCACCAATCGCCGATATGCTAGCCACGTCACCTGCTCTCTCCTCGCCTAGGTAAGGGATCAACTGGAAGGAGAGGAGGCAGAAGAGACCAAATAGTACGTGGGACCGAATGACAGGGTTCGGTATTGAGAAGGGAAACTTGTCCAGCCACGTCACGCACGTAGGGACGAGGAAGAGGGGCAAGATCCGAACGGAGTGGAGGATCGTGCTAGTCAGAATCAGAACCTCCATGGATCCAGTGTTATTCTTTATTCGCAATAAAAAAATCATCCTTTTTTGTGATGTGGTTGATTTTGGAGACGAAAGTTAAAACAGAACAGGAAAAAACGAGAGAGATGACGACCTGTATACAGATTCGACTTCATTACCTGAAAACACAAAGGAAACGGTTCATACACGAGATTCAAAACGTGTACGGCGTTTCCATTGAGACGGCTAAGACACTGGCAGCCTCGTTGGAGAAGGATACACGCCCAGCTTGTATTCGGGGTTGGTCGAGAACGCTTCCGTTCACACCCCAAAAAAATTGAAGTCTTTTCCTTTTTTTAATCTTTAACTTTAGCTTTCTTTTCTTTACTCGCAAGTTCTTTTGATTCCCCTGGGTCCCATCGTGTAGATGTCTATCACCTTGTTGCTCTTAAACGCTCTCTCTGCGTAGATGTTGCCCAAGAACATCTGTGTGGAGTCGAACGTATCTGGTAGAAAGTACATCGCATCGTCAATCAATGTTGGAGGGAACTTGTAAGCTCCTGTCCTTAGCTGCTTCTTCTTGATCCGTTTGGTTCCAAGATCAACGAACGTCATCTGGCCGTTCAAGGACACGAAATAGCAGACTGGGTACCTGTCTCTGGATGCCCGAAAGCAATTCACTCCTGTGGCTCCGTCCTGAGTCGTCATAGAGGCCGTGTCTGGCACGGTGACGTACTCCATCGTGTCTTGCTCCACATCGTAGATGATCATGAGCTTGGTACCGTAGTCTACCTTCTTTAGAGCACCGTTGTCGTCCAGACCGAAGAATGGGTTCCCAACGTCTCCCTGATTCCTCAGTGTATAGACGAGCCTGTGCTGAGTCGGCTGAGGAGCGCATCCCGTAGTCGTGCAAGCGAAGTAATCACGTATCTTCGTCATAGAGTATCCGTAGTTGAAGTTCCCAACAAAGTCCGTTGACGTTGTCGGGCAGCGGATGGTGTGGCTCACGAACCCCGTCTCTGAGATGATGGAAGAGTTCAGAACGGTATAGATGCATCCTTGCTTTGCGACAGCGTACCACTTCCCGTTCACGTTCGTCACCTGGCTGTTCACGTCCGAGTCTCCTCCTACAGGAAGGTTGTTGATCCGTTTCATGAGGTCTTCTAGCATGACCTGAGGACCGTTGTTCCATCCGAACAAACCATAAGCAGAGACGGGTTTGGGCCAACGGCTGTAGGAGTCCAATTCTTGGGAGGGAGTTGCAGCATCGTCCGTGTTCTGGACGAAGACGTTCCCTCTTGGGTTCTGGACAAAGGGATAGAACGTTCCCAAGTCTCCAGAGTACCATCTCTCTGAGTGCCATCCCACATCAAGCTCTGCGGGTGAAGTCCTCCACGTCATCTCGTACGTGTCTATGTTCATCCCTATCATGGAGGAGTAAGGGAACAACCTCCCTCTTGGGGAGACGAGCGTGTCGTAGCTAGATACCATTCGATCGTTCAGGTTTTTCCAGTGTTGGGCTAAAGAGAGGAGGGATGCGTCCCTCTGCTCGTCCGTGAGTCCTCCTCTGCAGAGAGGGTTGTAAGGGTACGCGTAAGGATCGCAGTTCAGGTAGAACGACTCCTTCTGTATTTGGAAGGTGTCGTACATGGTGGGGTCGTAGTTATCGATCTTGCTCAGACCCCAAAGTCCGTGAGGGTAAAAGGTGAACGCCTTCATGTTCACGTTGGTTTCGTTGACGTACGGATGAGTGCTGATAATGTTCGGAACGTGTTTTGTGTAGAAGATGCAGGCATGGCCCGATGATGTTGTTCCAGACCCAGTCCCAGACCCAGCCTCTGCCACAGTGGTGAGTGTGGAACAGAGGAAGGTCTGGTACGGAACGGAAGGTGTGACAGAAGACACGGATCCGTCCAAGAAGCTGACTTGGACGTCCACAGGAGTGCGCAGCACCTCGCTGTTCAGGACGCTCATCATCTCGTGGTTTGGCATCCAGTTCGCATTGGAAGTAGGGATGACAAGCTCCCTTCGTTCCGTGTCGAACGCCATCCCCTGTCCCCACGTGCCTGTCCCAGCATAATTCAGACGGTACGCTTCCGACGCATCCAGCTTGTACCCCGCAGAGACGAGGTTCCTGCACAGCTCTTTCCTGACCTCCTGTCTGTGGAGGATGGAGCCTTGGATGGGTACGACAGTCCCATCGTGGGCGACAAGGTTGTGAGTGGAGGCGATATCGATAAGACCTGCCTCAAGCTTTCCGACAACGTACTCTCTCTTGATGTGGATGTTCCTCTTTTCGCAAGAGTTGGAGGAAGGGTACCAGAGAGGAGGAGGATCGTCTCCAGGTTCGCAAACCCAGTAGGTTGGTCCGCACGTTCCGACAGCATCGTATGTGTAAGGACCTCCAGGGTGGACAAAGTAGTTCCCTATCGGAAAGTTTGCTTGGACTGCCGTGTCACCGTTCGGGTTGATCGCAGTGAATGTCTTCGTGACTGCGTTCCCACTCTCGTCTATGCATGACACACTGCGTGGAACGATCTCTAGCGGCTTTCCGTTTGGCTCAAAACCTGTTGCGTAGGCGGGTGGGTATCCGCCGTACGAACCTGGTATTCCAGCCTCAGGATTGCCTCCAGAGATCATGTCGTACCATGCGTTGATTTCCATAGTGACGTCACGATCCAGGATCAGGTCTGCCACCTCTCTCAGATAGAAGGGAACCTCGCACGTGAGAGCTACCGTCTCTTCTCGTGGAAAGCTTTGGAGTTCCGGGCACGTGTAAAGCTCCACCCAGTTCTTCTTTACGATCATCTGGTCCAGGTTTGCCACATCCGACGTGTCTCCCGTCCCGTCCGTCACGACAAACTCCTTTGAGATGGGGACGTTCAGCTCGAGGCAGTTCTCCTCTCCTATGAAGGAGTCTACGGTAAGAGGGCTTGCGTCCTCCTCCGAGATGTCTTTCCGAACGTATCCACGTGGATAGTAACGATTTTCTGCGCTCGTGACACTCCCTTCATAACATGTCGCGGGAACAGTTCCATAGTCCAGAGTTGTGACGAACAGGTATGTGCAAATATCGATGTACTGCTTCACTGGCTTTCCATTCCCGTCTCGTTCGAGGATGTTGGCCTTGAAGTCTGTCCTGGATAGGTCGGTGAACCCTTCCAACCGTTCGGGACCGAAGAGGTACGTGTCCTTGTACACAAGTTCGGTTCCAGTATCTCTCACGAAACAGAGACCTCCTATCTGGCTGTACGCTCCAACCTGATCGATCGAGACACGGGGCAAGAAGGTGGCGGGTTGGAAGTGTGTGGAAAGAAAGTACTCCATCGAAGCCTGGAGTGGCATCGCGATCAGGGTATTCTCCTCTTGGTCGTCCTTGAAGACGTTTGGCGCAGCACGTGTTGTCGTTCCGTACCCTGGGTTGAGGAGGTGGTTGTTTCCGCTGATGTACCGCTCTGGGATGGCACCTATGTGCGTGCCGTACAGAACGTTGCAGTTTCCTGTCTTGGATGCGTCCATCTTGAGGAGCCAGTAGTCGTCCATCTCGTTCCCAAAAGCGAATTTTGTGTTACTGAAGTAGGCATGCTCACCGTCCTCTGAGAGAGGGATCGTATGGTAGAGCTGTACGTTGGGTGTCACACCACCCCAGTACCCAGTGTAGTCCCTCCCTCCCCAGTTTGCCCACTCATCGTACGATGCGAACACATCGTTCAGCTTGCAGACCCAGTACTGCTCGAACGTGAACCTGTTGAATCTGGCGACGTAGAAGGGTCTGTACAAGGCTGAATCATCAGCAGTCGTATTTGTGCCTGGCTTGTTCGGTCCAGAGAAGGAGACGAAGAAGGAGTCTCCTATCACCTGTGGTTTGGCTGCAAACTGACCTAGCTTGTCGCCGAAGTCTGTGTCTACGTTCTTGAACTTCATATGTCGGATCAGCTGGAGCTCATCCAGAGAGTCGAAATTCACGTTAAACATAACGTTGTAGTTCTCTTTGTTCGTATCTGTCATGACATCTGGCTCTAGGACCGTGAACTCGTAGGAGCACTCGGGAGGAGATCCTATCACCTTGCAGACATCATATAGATCTGTGTCCTCTCCTCCGCAGCACTGGTCGATGTACACATCCTTCACTGTTCCACAGGATGTGGAGGATGCATACGTCAACCAGGCCTGGAGAAGTAGGAGTCTAAGGGTATGCATTTGTTGGTTACTTGTAATGAAACAGAAAAAAAAATTCGAATGAATTCAACTCAGACCTCAATAGAACTGACCCTAACCCCCTACTACCTAAGACCACTAACCCCCTATCACCACTAACCCCCTACTACCAACCCCCTTAACTCCTATCCTCCTTGCCTCCTAGGAAAAAACACGGATCCTGCGCCACAGGTAAATGCAAAGTTTCATAGGTACATACGGGTGGGGGGTTGGTAGGTACACTACCTACGTACCCAGGAAAAAACGAGCTTACCCATGGAGCATGTCTACGTTGCCACACTGCCTGATATCGAGTATGTCCAAGGGCCTTACAGACAGGACTTCGATCCGGATACACTTCACAGAACATTGCTCTGCTATCCCGAGCCCCTTTCCCTGAAACTGGCAAGACTGTACTGCATCCTGACTGACAAGCAGGGTATGGACGACCTTGAAGCTGCTCTCCGCAAAGCTGACAGTGAGGATTTTGGAATGAGCAGAGCCAACCGCCTCTGCTTCCTCCACGAGCAGCTCACATTCTTCAGATACGAGCTGGTCCCCTACTCCCCTTACATTCTCGGTGAGATCCAGAGGGACAACCTGATCCACAAGAGAGCGGTCTCCAAGATTGCGGACGAACAGCCGATCTCAGACACTCGTTCCTTCTCCATGTTTCAGAACGACCCCATCACCTTCGTAGGCGTGTGGTGGGAATGGCCGAGGTGGAAGCACGTCGAATCCGTGATGCAGAGGAGACATCTGACCTTTCACCCAAAGAAGGATGTGAAGGACACGTCTTTCACTCCCCCGCACCCCAACGTGCCGACCGTCTGGTGGGAAGGAGATGATGCACCGGAGGAGATTGAGTGGGGCATGGACAAGCAGATGTGCGAGAGGAAGTATCAGTACTTTCAGACCCACATCGAGTGGCTGGGTGCGAATCTGAAGAGGTGGAATCAAGGATTGGTGGACCTAGAAACGATGAGAGCGAAGATAAGCAGGATACTCCCTGGCTACTACTACAGATCCGATCTCACCGACTCGGACTGGAAGGACGTTGCGGAAGGCCTGACCTTCCTCTGCTGCTCTCAGCATTCATGGCAGTCTGCGTCGAAGCTATGCTCTCTCCTGAATGCATCTGAGCTGAAGGAGTTCTGCGACACACAGTCTGGGAAGGCGTGCATGCCTGGTCTCAACACGAAGGAGACGGACACGGTATGCTTTGACTTTCTCAGGAAGAAGGACGTTGCCAACCTACCTCTTCATCTCCAGTTTCAAACCGAAGATCAGATCCACTCGATTCACGATTGGATCCTCGCTGAGACGAAGAAGGAGAAGGGGTGCCACAAGATCGTGTCTCAGATCCGGAAGCACGAATCGATCGTTCAGATGACTGACAATCCGAATCTGGACGTGGACTCTCTCGATCTGGTCGTGAAGCTTGACATCCTAAACTTGATTCGCAAGGAGAGGGAGAAGGAGGAACAGAGACTGTTGGCAAAGAGAAAGGCCATCGTTTTAGAAGAGAGACTAGACCTTCCCTCCTTCTCTCTATCCCGTGAGGTATCTTGTTCAGCTTAGCGCACTCTCTCCTCCAACGGTACTCGAACTTGAGTGCGTGTCTCCATGTCTCGAACCCGCTGACAACGAGAACGACGGACCACGGCCTGTCCATCACCGTCTTTCTGGCTCCCCCCTTGCCGTTGTGCTGTCTGAGCCTCCTCTCGCACCCTCCCTCATCTATAGTAGCTCCAACGTAAGTGAGCCTCTTAGAGTGAGACTGTAGTAAATACACTCTAGGCTCTCTCATTTGTCTTATTTCTTTTTTAATTTTCTTAATCTAAAATTGAATAAATAAATAAAACTCAAAGGTACATCATCAGCTCAGGCTTGGACTCTTTCTCCCTTGCATCGAGGAGCATGTCTCTTACGTGACCCTCTTCTATCCTGAGGGGGAGGCACATGTCCTCGACAGAGATGGAGTGGAGCTCGCTCGAGCATCCGTGGACGCAGCAGTTGATCGTGTTCACGACCGTTCGGATCGCCCTGTCCAGGTGACGCACGCCCGTCTCGGAGGTGCTGTCTATGAGAGCGGAGATCGCATCAGGTGAGAACGTCACCTCGTCTGAAAGTCCAGACTCGAGGAGTGCCTTCGGGATGAGGTGCCTCTCCGCTATCTTCTCCTTGTCTTTTGGTGTTGGCATGTCGAACCTGATCTTGGTCAACCTGTCCAGAAGGATGGGAGACACCATCGACTCGTCGTTGTACGAGAAGACCATAAGGGCCTTCGACATGTCGATATTGACTCCTGCGAAGTACTTATCCTTGAAGACGTGGTTCTGCTCCTTGTCGGTCAGGTGGATGAGCGTGTTCCCGATCTCGTCTCCCCTCGGGCTCTTCGAAACCTTGTCCACTTCGTCGAAAAGGTACACACCGTCCATAACCTTGTTCCTCATCAGAGAAGACGCTATCTGTCCGCATTGAGACCCTTCGTAGCAGTACGAGTGACCGAGAAGGTAGGACGAGTCTTGCAACCCTCCTAGCCCGAAGCAGGTGAAAGGCCGTTCGAACACCTTTGACAGAGCACGCATCACGAAGGACGTCTTCCCTATCCCAGGCTCTCCGTGCAGTCCAAGTGCGAACGAACCGCTCCCACCCGAGCTTGCCCACTGGCACAGCATCCTCACCGTCTCGTCCTTCGCCTTCTCCTGCCCCCAAATCTCAGAGTCGAGGAGGGCTCTCGCCTCGTGGAGCCAGGCACGGATCTGGGAGGGTGTAGACACAGGCGAAGGGGAGAAGACCCCGAAAGGAAGCTGGAGCGCACCCTCTATCCATGCCTGGTACTTTGGGCTCACATCCCCCCCTTCCGTCTTAGTGAGGATGTCCATCTTCACATGGTCTGGAAGGTTCGACTCGATCACCCTGAACCTGAGCGGTATCTCTTCCTTCTTCGTCATCACCTTGAAGGACCGAATCAGCTTCTCCCTCTTCCTTGCAGTCTGGGTAGAGAGGAACGCCTTCTCCTCCCTCGAGAAGGAATGATCCTCCTCTAACGTTCCTCCTCCTCCCTTTCCTCCTCCTCCTCCTCCTCCTCCATGCATCAGCATGTGTTGCGGAGGGATCAGGTGCACATGCATCCACTGTTGGGTCGGAGGTGGTGGGGTGGTGTTCCTGCCCCTCTTGCTGCTGTCCTCTTCAGAAGGGGGTGGTCTCTTCTTTCTTGGCATAGATTCAACTCTAAATCCATGAAGCTACCAAATCGGATCCAAGCATTTTTTTCTCTACGTTAGTCATAATTCATGGTGTTTTTTATCTTGCTTTTGATAGTCTTGGCAGCTTTAACTTACGTACTGCTTAGTAGTATACTGAAGCCGAAAACGTGTGTGAAGATCTTATCTCATGTTCCTGAGCAGCCTGTTTGGATACCTGTCCCAGATAGGATCCCTGTGTGGATGTTTTGGGACCAAACACCCTTTCCTGAAGTGATTCAACTGTGCTGGAACAATTGGAATTATTGGTGCAGAGAATCCAAGCACAACTTCATTCCAGTCCTTGTCACAAACTTTAACATCACGCAATTCATTGACATCACAGCGCACTCCTGCTTCGATCCTGATAAGACATACGGACCTGCTCTGAGATCGGACTACATTCGTCTTGCGCTACTGGCACGTTACGGGGGTGTTTACATGGATGCCACTGTGATATTTACAGAGCCCTTAGACTGGGTCCTTGGATCGAACGGAAAGGGGTTAAACTTTTTCCAAGCGTTTTACAATCCCAATAATATGAATATTAGTTGTAAGATTCCAGTCATTGAAACCTCCTTTCTTGCTGCCCCCGTCCAGCACCCTCTGATAACCAAGTGGCTGGATTTGATGCTTGAACTGAAGGAATGTAACACAAAAGAGATGGAACGGTTCACTAGAAATATAAGCAAGCAAGCGAATCTCGATGAAAATTACCACTTTGCATATCACGTCATGACCAAGATCCTGATGGAAACCCCTATCACCGAATTTGGAGCCTACAATATTTACAACAGCATCGAGTATAACTTCTTGAACTTTCAAACGAATGACATGGATACGCTTACTAGCCCCAAAAAAGCAAGGTTTGGACCACTCCTGAAATTGGTGAGTCACGAGCGTAAAATTCTTGAACAGAAGTTATCCGACAACATGATATCTACAGGTAGTTTTGTAGATAAGTACCTTATTCAGATGCCATCTTATGCCATTCCTTGATCGAGACGTTCGGGTCATTTAACGAGTCAAAGTATTCTTCCGTGAATGTTTTAGTACAATCGCATGTGAAGAGCATCCCCCAAGCACGCTCAATGAAATGGTCTACCTCTTCGTTTGCAAACATCTGGTAATAACGCATGCGTTTGTACATGCACAATGGATAACGCTTTACATCTTTTGCATTGACGGTAAACCATCCACCGTATGCAACTCGAGTGTATGTGCGCAACATGTGGTCTGCCATCTCCTCCCCGAAACAGTCTACAATCCATTCGCCATGGTTTTCAAACCCTGATTTATGGAAGTCAAAAGTCTGCGTCTTGTTATTCGTGAACGACCAGTCCCCTAGAGACCAATTCAGGTCGCATGGAACCTCGTCAAAATGTTGCGTGCCCACGCACAAAACCTGGCTTTTCTGATCATGATCCTTACCCTTTCCAAAGGTGATCATGCCTGTCAATCGATCCCATTCCAGTATGATGTGAGAGAGAATAACATAGTCGCAGCTACCTACATTCTGAAGCCTGTGAGTCCGGACGTTGTTCATGTGTGTCACATATTCTGGAAGGGGCCTTTCGCATTTTGAGTATATGAATATTTGGCGATAAAGATTTTGCTGGGCTTGTAACCACTGCAGATCTTCCGTGCAAACAGCTAGCACCAGGTCTCCCTTTGGATGTTGTGAGAAAAACCATGCAACAACGATAATTATTACTATAGTCACCACAATCAGCAATCTCATTTACTTAAAGCAATTTATTTTTTTGTTCATGTAAATACAATAATGACTCTGGCATACACATCAGCAAAAGGTGTGCATGGCTCAGGTATGTGCTGTAATATCGAACCTGAAGACGTGCAAGTGCTCAAGATGTATATAAGCGTTGAGACCGTTTCCGCGCATAGTTGCCCGAACATATCTTCGATCGGTAAGCTTAGTAGTGTTTTGGACAATGCCATAATCAATGAAATATGCGCAAACCCTAATTTATCTGCACAGTCTTCTGCCAAACTCTGTCCAACACTAAATAAGTCGTGAATGACTGCAGATGATCCACAGAATCACTGAGATGACAGGGATGATGGGACATATGATGTGATTGAAGGGTGGATTGAGTGGCGGTGGGTTCAGGTAAATGTGTATGAAGCTACCCTCCTTGCATCGGTACAGGTTGCTAGACAGATAGCTCCGTTCTGCTCCTCTCAGCTTCAACAGGGAGGGAGGATTCGGATACGGCTCTAGGACAAGGGCTTCCACGGCATTTCCTGACTGCCACTCGCTGCGACACAGGTACTCGTACGGCCCGCTGCACGAAGGGCGCATGCGTGCGTTCATTCCTGTTTCCTTGCTCACTTTGAGGTAACAGGCGTGCATGGTCAGGTATGGCAACCATTCGAAGACCACGTTGTTTCGGACCTCGCTGGTGGTGACAGACTTGTACTCCTAGAACCCGATCCGGATGGCCTCTCTGAATTCCGCCTTCCACGCCAACATCAGAGGGTGGCTCGGTGGACAGGCCAGGGCCCAGTTTTCTAAGGTCCCGCCACCCTCGAAAGGGGCTTCGAAGCCTACCACGTCGGAGCCTTGTATATTCATCCACTCGGTTACAGAATCGACGCAGATGCAGGTGGAGTCAAGCCACACGCCACCGTACCTGCAGAGGAGGCAGATGCGAACCCAGTCGCTCTTGTGTTGGATACTGAGAGAGTCAAACCCAGGGCACACCTCACCCCCGTCCCTTTCGAACTCGTCCTGGTCCCACACCTTCACAACCCACCCTGGGTGCATTTTCCTCAACCTCTCGATGCAAAGATCCGAGACCAGATTCGAGGGGCCGCTCCAGAACGTGTGAATGATGAACATATTTTTTAAACTAATTATATTAAAGCTAACAAAATAATGGGTTCCGTCGCCTACCTCCACGCCTCGCTGGTGGGTCTGACCGTGGTGCTGGTCGTGGCGTGCGTCCTGTCCAGGCAGAGGACGGGTCCCCTTTCCGAGCTTCACGATCGTCTCTCCAACCAGCTGACGGTCCTTACGATAGGTTGCATCCTGTGGCCGATCGCGTGGCTCTTGCTCGTGGGGAAGGACGCCGTCGTGTCGAGCCCCCTCTCCCTCATAGGACTGGCGTGGACTCCTCTCCTCCTCCTGCTCGACATGTCCTTTCTGCATCAGAACTCGGAAGACCAATCCAGCCACTCGGTAAGTTACAACGGTACAGCGATCTCGTCCATTTGCTTCGCACTCGGAGGCCTCCTCATCACGAACGTGGGAAAGAACTTCGCCCGTGCCGCATCCCCCCTCCTCTCCTCTTGCATCTTCCTGATCTGCGCTTTCGTCCTCCCCTCCTTCTCCACGAGGTCGTCCAGCTCAGAGACGGCTACCATGCAGGCCATTCAGAAGGTGGCCCTCTCCTTCTGCATTGGCCTCCTCCTCTCAACGGTAGGTATCAACCTCCAAGTCTCGTGGGTGAAGTACAAGACAAACTTCGGACCGAGCCTGAAAGAGACGATCAAACACGGAACCTCCATCCCGGGCGAAGGAGATAAGACGTAAATAAAATGGGTTGTTCTTCTTAAAAGACACACACATACAATGGACCTCTCCCTCCTCTTCACGCTCCTCCTCTCTGCGATCGTGATGGCGGTCCTCATTCAGATGGACTTCTCGCAACCCTCCCACCCACGGCCGATCGTCGAGTCTGGAGAAAGGAGGAGCAAGGTTCACGTTCATGACGGATCCTTCCTCGTCGAGACGAGGATAGGAGACCACTGGACGTACATGCTTCTTGACACAGGATTCGGAGGGACACCCCTTCTCTCTCTCCCTCTCTTGGCAGAGGAGACTGGGAAGAGGGTGTCCCCTTCCGACCACTCCTCCTTCGTCTCCTCGTGCGGGAAGCACGATTCCAAAGGACAGGAGACCGCTCTGACCTCCTTCCTCTCCAAGCTTGGCTGTGCGAGCTTCACGGGAGGGTGCACCCAACGCCTGAACGGGATAGGCTCCTCCGAGACGATGACGACAGACACGCTCCTCACCCCTCCCGTCCAGTTCGTCTCCGACTCGTCAGGCCTACCCTTCGGACCGAGGCACGTGTCCGGCATGCCAAGCGCAGACATCTTCTCCACCACGACGATGCAGACGACACACATACTCACACTCGACGTCCTCCGCCAGTCCTCTCCCTGCCTCCTCTCCCCTCGCGAAGGAACGCTCACCTTCTCTCTGCGCACGGGTGAGATGAGAGGGGAGCGACCCACCTTCACCGCACTCACATCCACGCTCAGAGGGGGAAGCTTCGTATGCAAGGCGAAGGTGGGAGGCACAGACTTCGAACTCGCTGTCGACACGGGAGCTAGCACGTACGTCTCCCTTGGGGAGGAGGCTGCGAGGAGGATACGCGACTACGACTCCTCCTCCGAACGGCACATGGTCCAGATCGGTGTTGGAGAGGAAAAGATCTGTTCGGACGTTGTCGCTGCCGATGTGACCGTATCAGACGGCATCTCCTTCTCCTCCGTCCCCATCTGCCTGAACGACACGCCCTCTGGTGATGTGGACGGGTACATCGGGGCCTGCTTTCTAGAGTGCCTCGACATGCTCATCACGAAAGACGAGCTCCTCATCAGAAGAAACGGTGAGATGAACGCAACCCTTCTCGACCACGTGCTTTTGAGTGGGAAGTGCGGTGTCCGATAAAAAAATATTGATCGAGAGAGAAACAACAACCCACACAAAAACAGAAGGATGCCAGGAAGCCACGTGGATTACGAACACATGCCCAAAGTCGCATCCCCTCCTCCTTCAAAGACGACGTACCTCTCCTCCTGCTCCATAAACGGAGGCCCGGAGTCGACCTACACCTTCCAGCTTGATCCGAGTATGGACGTGGACTCCACGTCTGGAAAGAAGAAGGCGCATCAGACGATCCTCTACCAGGCGAACGCTGGCATGGACTCAAGCGTAGACTGCAGCCACATGACTCAGATCGAAACGCCAGGCTCAGAACAGTGGTGGCTCGAGAGAAGAATGTCCCGCTCGTGCGCACCCTCTTATGATGTGAACAACGTGACGGAGTATGTCCGATACAGGTGCAAGTACATGGGATCTGGTGTGGACGACGAGGGAAAGAAGGTGCGAGCCAACCCTTGGCAAGAATGGGACGGAAGGATGGCGGTCTGCGACGGTTTCGGTTCTACAGGTCTTCAGATCAGCGACCAGGTGATGAAGGACGTACGAGACATGGCCTACTACAGGGCTGGTGGTCACGAGGCGGGTCTGAACAAGGAAGACTTCGTTTGCCAGGTGGAATCCTTGCCGATCGTGCAGTAGAACAGCATTGAGGATATACGCTATTTTTTCTTGTTCAAAATGCGCTCCTCTCTCTTCTTTCTCGCCCTCTCAATCCTCTCCCGAACCTCTTTGGGCAAGCTCCTCAGAAAGGCGTTCCCCTTCTTGTAGGGTTTACCGTACAGTCGTTTGTACTCCTTTCTAGCCTCCAAAACCTTAGGAGCTATTTTGGTGGGGACTATCTTTCCTTCCACTCTCTTCTGCGTGCTTCTGTCAAGGTGTACGGATAAGCTTGGGTCCATGCCCTCTCTTTTTGCCCTTGTGAGACACATTTTTTTTCACATCACACTTGCAGTCCCGTACTTTGCGATCGACTCAAGCACGTTCGCCTTTGGACTAAGTCCCAAACAAGATCTTTTCGTAGGCTTTCCCGTTCCTTCTTTTACCGAATACCCCTTCTTCAACCCGACAAAGGAAGACCATTCCAAAACCGACCTACTCGTACCGGGTGTAGGATCGGAGGAGGCTGGTCTAGAATCCGAGTCTTTCGCTCCAGAAAAGGCGGTAGAAGAGGAAAGGGAGAGGATGGGAATGTGGGGAGCGAAGAAGTTGTACCCTGTCGTCCAGAGGCACATGGAGTACGACATCTCTTCGTTGCATGACGAGACGCATGATGGTGATGGAAGGTTTCTAACGAGGGAACCTCTCCCAAACAAGAAAGAAGGGTAGACGAAAAGGGACGGTTGAGGGCGTGACAGGACAGGCTCGTGGAACGCAACCCCTTCTGTCCGGAAGAGTTGAGTTTCTCTGGAGGAGGTTGATCTGAGGGCCCTGATGAATGTAGGAGCAGATGAGGAATCCATGGGACGACACGTGAGGACGGAAAGGGGGTCTTTCCTCTCGCATTTGAGGTGCGCACGTATCAAGGCGTCGTCCCATCCATGCTCAAGGACAGAATCGTAAGGGATCGTGCACACGTACTCCTCGTCATCGTACTCTTTCCGAAGCGTGCTCGCCCTCGCCACGGACGGATCGAACCCATCCGCCTTGGCCAGATGTAGATTTGCGAACATCCTGTCTTCCTTCCGAAGCTCTGGTAAAAACTCGTTCCTAGAGACGGCCTTCACGATGTGAATCCGTAGCCTGTGCCTCCGTATGCACTTAGAAAGGATGTTATGCACAGTCCTCTCGCACTCCTCCTCCTTCGGAACGACAACCACAACAAGGATCGTCTCATCGTCTTCGAGGTTCAGTTCCTCCTCCTTTGACTCTCCGCCAAAAAACTTGCTTGCGAGGGACAGGAGGACGACAGCGATGAAGAAGAGTAGGACGGGATGGAGAAGCATCAGCCTCTAATATACCGCGACTCAAAAATGGAAAGGGTCATCTGTCGCACCCAGAACGTAGATTGAGACGAGGAGTGCTGCAGAGCTACCTCCCAACCCTATCCTCCACCACAGACCGCAGGAAGTGCAGAGCACGGATGAGAGCACCTCGAAGGCAAGGAAGGAAGCGGCAAGCCACATCTGCGTGTTCCTCCTCCATAGTATCGCCCAGTACGAGAAGCCTGCCGTCACTGCGATGCTGTGGAAGACGATCCACACGGAGTGCTCAAACGTGTCGGAGAGAGATGCGTAAGCGACGTGAGCCGCAGTGTAGGCATAGAGGAGGATGTGGGCCGTCCTGATCTGGAAGGAAGGAGGAAGGAGGGAGAGGTCATCGCTAAGTATCACGTCCGACTCCGAGCGACAGAAGAGGAAGCTTCCAGCCACGAGGAGGGAGCCAACGCACCTTCCCACTGAGATGAACTCGGCTTCACTGCCGTCCTTCATGAAGAGAAGGACTGGTTCCGTCAGAGCGGCAAGGCAGACCACCCCCTTCGTGAGGAGAGGCTTCCTTTGGAGGCAGAACTTCGAGAAGCTGAGCATCGCACCCGCCATTGCCGCAACGTGGACGTACCTCGTCTGAGAGACGACGCAGTCCCGACTCGAACGCCAAGCATCGTACGTCAGGAAGAAGACGTAGGCTGATAGGCATGCGATGCATGCTTTCCCGTTTCTGACGTAGTAGAGGGGAGGTCCAGGCCTGGGGCATGTGGGCTCCCCGTCCTTGCTCGTCCACGTCCACCACCAAGGAGCGACACAGATGGCGTACAGGATCATCCTCTCCGTGTCCCCCTCCAATCCCTCTCGTATCGAGAAGGCGAGGCAGCACATGGAGAAGAGTGCGTTGCTCCCCACAGATCTGTGCGAGGAGAGTGCGTACACGAACGACCTGTGGAACACGCCAGCCAGAAGTTCGAACATCCCTCCCTCCACTCCTACCAGAGAGGAGGAGGAGGCGACCAGGAAGAGAACTCCGGTCGCTGTCACCCTGTCCTCTTCCTGAGCAAGAGCGAAGAGGAGAAGGAGAGGGGAAGAGTAAGGGAACGGGATCGACGTCCACAGGAGCGCGGACGCACCCGTTGCAAACGCTCCTGCGAAGTGTCCATCGCTCCAGAGGAGGACAGTGAAAAAAAAGACCACCGCCGCGTGGATGAGTCCCCTCAGAGCAGGCTCTCCTGTCATGATCTCCATCCTCAACGACTCGTACGCGAAGTACACTCCAGTCAGCACCAGCAGTGCGGAGAGAGAAGCCTTCCTGATCATGACAAAGTTGGTTCTGAAGCTTGAATTGATTGCGTATTCTCCCCCTGCTGCGTCGTTGTTACAGACAAATCAGACTGCTTCATCAGGAAGAAGAAGAGTCCACCTATGCAGAGAAGCACGACCACGATCACGAGTATCACAATGACGATGGTCGTGTCATCCTTCTTGCTGTCATCTTTCTTTTTCTTGCTGTCGTCTTTCTCTTTCTTGCTGTCGCTATTTCCGCTGCTGCTGCTTGTTCCGCCGCCGCTGCTGCTGCTTGTTCCGCCGCCGCTGCTGCTGCTTGTTCCGCCGCTGCTGCTGCTTGTTCCGCCGCCGCTGCTGCTGCTGTCATCATGAGTTCCATGTGCGGTGTTTTGGTGCTGAACCCCTTGAGTGTCCGGAGTGGCAGGTGAGGAAGAAGAAGGATAGAGCTGCGTTTCTTGACCGTCAAGGCTCATTATCTTGACATCCGATATGGTGAGTGTCTGTTTCAGCGATTCTGGAATCTCATGCAGAGTTACAGAAAATGGTTTCCCAGAATGCGAGTTGGTCCATGTTGCATTTTGCTGATTCTGCGTCACAGGTTCGTTTGGAATGGTTGGAAAGAACTCTATTCTGCTCGTTCCAGATTGAGATGAAACAGAAACGCTGCTCTCAACAACGTTCTTCTTTATTTCAACAGTGTACTCGGTCTCGCTTGTCAGTCCCTCCCCTAGTGCTACAAGCTGTTTTCACCATTAATTACCTTGGTCTGTATGCGCAAAGCTCACTCATTTTTTCAGGAAACGGCCGTAAAAAATAGGCTTTGGGTACCGTGAGGGCCCCCTCTTCGTACCCACGGAAGGCTTTTGAAGATCTGGGGGTTTTTTTTTTTCATACTAATACTTATCTCGGTATAGCGCGATAACTACGAGGAAAGTCCCCGCGAAGCCTTCGAGATTTAGCTTCGTCTTGATCCGATGATTCCAACGGTACCCGTTTGATCGCTGTACGATGAGTAGATGAGTGAGCATTTTACGATAAGTATCCATCATACTGTACCGTACAGAGGCCGAAAATCGTACACAAACCTAGGTAATTTATGGTGAAAACAGCTTATAGCCACCTTGGCACCTTTGTAGCGGTTGTGGAATTAAGTATTCTGTATATCACAAACATACGGACCCAATTCAGGTTTCTCCACGCAACGATACTTACGTTTCCAAAGTCAAGTAGTGTGGTGAACTTCTCATCTCCGTCATTGCTTTTTTTAGGGATCTTCGCATTGAAGGTCAGTTTGTAATTTTCGGGAATTGTTTCTGGGACAGTCATGTGAGGTTTAGTACTCTTAATGTATGTACACTTAAAAAAATAGTTGGGTGGAGGTG